>ERZ808054.21-NODE-21-length-216761-cov-35.268363_pt1 | contig 216761 bp, 181 predicted proteins | sample MGYA00380201_ERZ808054 | MGnify/ENA primary metagenome ERZ808054 (study PRJEB31490, sample SAMN06133419) | mouse gut metagenome | isolation source: Z5_2 | host: mice | place: China: Chengdu | collected 2015-05 ...
ATTGAACATCGTGTTTTTGGGTGCAAAGTAAGCAAACTAAAACACTACGTGAAAGTCGGGCTATTTCGGACGGATACATAGTAAAATATCGGGGCAGTTTCATTTAAGGAGTTAAAGGAGTTATCGGGAGTTATCAGCCGACAAGTCGGCTTAGGAGTTAGAGCCAATACCTCCTGCAACGGTATTACGATATCATACGCAAGAGTATCGGCTTTAACTTCTTTAACTCCTAGCGAAGCGAAGTGATAACTCCTTTAACTCCTGCTAATATTAACCCCTAAATGAAAGAATCGTGGGTGCAGGCAAACAATTTTTCTCTTTTTCTTGTTTCTTTCGTAGAAACTCACTACCTTTGAATTAGAAAATAAAGCCGCATTGATTGGATCGGGAAACTCATCAATTTTTATGAAATACCGAGACAAGCTTCAGTTCTCAATGGCGGGCCACGCTCCCTTCGGGAGTAACCTTTGAGTCGGTGGATTACAAAGAGGACGAGCACTCAAATCATGTCATACGGAGTTTCATCACATCATCGGTGCGGCTTTCCTATAAGAAAGGAACGGTAATCAGTCTTGACTGCCGTTCCTTTTTCTTTTTGTGTCCGCTGGATTTTCCGGGGCCGTAATTCCGCGTAAAACCCACGTGCCGTTTGTGCCGGTAAGGTGTGTTATTTATTGTCTCGCAAGTCTTTTACCCTGACGGCTTTTCCTTCGCTTTGGGGCAAGGAACCTTTCTTGACAAGTTTCACCTTGGGAGTGACGAGGATTTCATCCTTTAATTGGCGGGTGATTGCCTTGCGTATCTGCTCCAGTTCGATATAGTTGTCGGTAGAGAGGTCGCTAAGTTCCACTTCCACAATCATTTCGTCCTGATTGTTGATGGTCTCCAGGGTGATGAGGTAGTTGCTGCCCAGTTCGGGGAACTGCACCAGTACCTTTTCCACCTGCATGGGGAAAATGTTGACACCTTTGATGATGAACATATCGTCGCTGCGGCCTTTGATGCGGTCGATGCGCAGGTGCGTGCGTCCGCAAGGGCACGTACCGGGAAGTATGCGGGTGAGGTCGCGCGTGCGGTAACGTATCAGCGGCATCATTTCGCGGTCGAGTGTGGTCAGGACCAGCTCTCCAATCTCGCCGTCGGGAACCGGTTCGCCGGTTTCCGGATTGATGATTTCAACAAGGTAGCAGTCCTCCCAAAAGTGCATACCGTTTTGCTCGGTGCACTCGAAAGCGACACCCGGACCGTTCATCTCGGTCATGCCGAAGCTGTTGTAGGCTTTCACGCCCAACATCCGCTCAATCTTCTTGCGCTGTTCGTCCGTATGGGGTTCGGCTCCGATGACAAGCGTTTTCAGCGTGGTCGATGCAGGGTCGATGCCCTCTTCCTGAAACACTTCGGCCAGGCGTATGGCATAGCTGGGAATGGCGTGGAGCGCGGTGGTCTTGAAGTCCATGATGAACTTGATTTGCCGTTTGCTGTTGCCGGCGGCTGCGGGCACGGTCAGTGCGCCCAGGCGTTCGGCGCCGTATTGGAAGCCCAGTCCACCGGTGAACATACCGTAGCCGGAACTGTTCTGGAAAACATCGGTCTTGCGGATGCCCACCGTGTAGAGGCAGCGTGCCACCAGGTTCGCCCAGGAGTCCAGGTCGTGCTGCGAGTGGACGATGACGGTGGGCGTTCCCGTTGTTCCGCTGGAAGAGTGGATGCGTACGCCGTCTTCGCGCATATTGCCCGCCACGAGCCCGAAAGGGTAGTTGGCGCGCATATCCGCTTTGGTGGTGAACGGGATTTTACGGATGTCCTCTACCGACCGGATGCTGTCCGGCGTGATGCCGTGTGCCTGGAAAACTTGTTTGTAATAGGGAGAGCGGGCGGCGATGCCGATTGTCTTCCTGAGCCGCTGAAGCTGCAGTTCGCGCAGCTTCTCGCGCGGCATGGTCTCTATCTCTTCTTCCCAGTATTTGTCATTCATGGTTATGGGGTTTTGGTGGGTTTACATCAGGTTTTCTGCAATAGCCTTGCCCGCAGCCAGTGCCTTGAGGTTCAGCTCGACGATGGCTTCGCCCTTGCGCCGGAAGATGTCGCGGATGCTCTCCTGTACGGTCTCGTAGCCGATGCCGAGGAACGGGATGGTGGCTCCCAGCAAGACGATGTTGGCGACGCGGGGCGAACCGGTCTCTTTCGCCACTTCGTTCACGTTCAGCACAATCTTATGGGGAAGTTTGTCGAGTTCCGCCTTGAGCGCATCTTCGGCGGGATAACGGGGGATGTTGACGAACGGGGCTTCGTTGGTCACCAGCCAGCCTTCGGGACTGAGGTAGGGGAGGTAGCGGAGCGCTTCCATCGGTTCGAGCGAGATGATGAGGTCGCATTTCCCCGTAGGGATAAGGTCGGAAGCGATGGGGCGGTCGCTGATGCGGAGGTTCGACTGTACGTCGCCGCCCCGCTGGCTCATTCCGTGTACTTCGGCCTGTTTCATGTACAAGCCGTTTTTCAGGGCTGCCTGCCCGATTACGGTGGCGATAGAGAGGATGCCTTGTCCGCCTACGCCGGAAAGTATGATGTCTTTTTTCATGGTTCTTGCTTACTTGTTTCGTTTCTTGCGTGCTAAAGTCTGGATACATTCTCTGCGGGGGATGATGACGGATACGCCTCGGTATTCGATTTCCTCGCGGATTACCTGCTTCATCTCCTCGTAGTTCTTCTTCAGGGGGACAACGACGCGGATGTGTTCCGGTGCCACGCCGATGCCTGCGCAGATGGCTTCGAGACGGCCTGTTCCGGCAGAATCCTGTCCGCCGGTCATGGCGGTGGTCTCGTTGTCGGAGATGACGATGGTCACGTTGGCGTTTTCGTTGACGCAGTCCAGCAGTCCGGTCATGCCGGAGTGGGTGAATGTGGAGTCGCCGATGACCGCCACTGCGGGATGCACGCCGGCATCCGAGGCGCCTTTCGCCATGGTGACGGAGGCTCCCATGTCTACGCAGGAGTTGATGGCGTTGAAGGGGGCGTTGGCTCCTAAGGTGTAGCAGCCGATGTCGCTGAACACCTTGTGGGTGGGATATTCGCTACGTAGCACTTCGGTCAGCACGGTATACATATCGCGGTGTCCGCAGCCCTCGCACAAGGCTGGCGGGCGCATCTCCACGAGCGACGGAACGGTGAATCCGGCTTTGTTCTCCTTGCCGACGGCGCGTGCCACGCTGTCCGGGTTCAGTTCGCCGTCCTGCGACAGCGTGCCGTCCAGCCGTCCTCTGACTTTCACGCCGATGCCGAGGTAGCCTTTCAGCTGCTTCTCCACGAACGGTTGCCCGTCTTCCAGTACGAGTATCTCGTCGCAAGCCGCCACGAGTTGCATCAGTTGCTTTTTGGGAAGCGGGTATTGCCCGATTTTCAGTACCGGATGTTCGCAACCTTCGGGATAGTTCTCCATGAGGTAGTTGTATCCGATGCCGCAGGCGATGATGCCGAGACGCTTGTCGGGACCGTCGGTGTACCGGTTGTAGGGCGATTCTTCGGATGCCTTGACAAATTCGTCCTGGCGTTGCAACAGGAGTTTGTAGCGCTTGCGGGCATTGCCGGGCAGCAGGATGAACTGGCGCGGGTCGTCGCTGAAGGAGATTTCGTTCTGCGGCTGCTGCGCCTTGCGCTCTACGCCGGAACGGGAGTGCGCCAGGCGGGTGACCATGCGCATCAGCAGCGGTTCGCCGGTCTGTTCGGAGAAGGCGAAGCCGTTGTACACCATGTCGTAGGCTTCCTGCTGGTTGCTCGGTTCGTACATCGGGATTAGCGCGAAGTCGCCGTAGAAACGGCTGTCCTGTTCGTTCTGCGAGGAGTGCATACTGGGGTCGTCGGCGGCGACGACGATTGTGCCGCCTTTGATACCGGTGACGGCCGAGTTGATGAAACAGTCCGCCGCCACGTTCATGCCTACGTGCTTCATGCAGACCAGCGAACGTTTTCCGGCAAAAGACATCCCCAAGGCTGCTTCCATGGCAGTCTTTTCGTTGGTACACCAGCGGTGGTGGATGCCTCTTTCGGCAGTGACGGGTGCCGTCTGGATATATTCGGTAATCTCCGTCGAGGGAGTGCCCGGGTAGGCGTATACACCGGAAAGTCCGGCGTCTAACGCAGCTTGTGCAATGGCTTCATCGCCAAGTAAGAGTTGCTTGCTCATTTTCTGTCGTTTAAGAGTTAGTCATGGTTTTAATAATTATCGCAAATATAGCTTTTTGCTTTTATTTTAATGCAATATTACTTGAAAATCTTTCTTTCGTTCAATGCGTTCCAGTATTTTCTTGCATTTCTCGTATGGTCGGCGTAGTTGGACGCGAAGTTGTGGGTACCGGAGAAGTCCTCTTTGGCACACATATAGATATAGTTGTGCCGGGTGTAGTTCAGCACGGCGTCCAGTCCGACGGGAGAGGGGATGCGGATGGGACCGGGGGGCAGTCCGGTGTTGCGGTAGGTGTTGTAGGGCGAGTCGACGGTGAGGTGGGCGTTGGTGATTCGGCGCAACCCGAAATCTTGCAGCGCGAACTTTACGGTGGGGTCGGCCTGCAGCGGCATACCGGCTTGCAGGCGGTTGATGTACAGCCCTGCGACCATGGGCTTTTCCGGGTTGTTGTTGGTCTCTTCCTCGACGATGGAGGCAAGGGTGCAGACCTCTTCCGGCGTCATGCCGATGGCCTGTGCCTTGCCGAGCCGTTCGCGGTTCCAGAAGCGTTGGTGCTCTTTCTGCATACGTTCGAAGAACTCGTCCACGTTCATGTCCCAGTACACCTGGTAGGTGTTGGGGATGAAGAGGCAGGGCATTGTCTCCTTGCTGTATCCCAGCCGTTGCCGGAACTGCGGGTCGTCCATTGCTGCGGCTATCTCGGCGGAGTCAATCATGAGCTGTTTCCCTACGCTGCGCGCCAGCTTGTCCAGCGTGCGCACGCTTCCTATGGTCAGGTTCATGGGTTCCTGATATCCCCGGTAGAAACGGCTGAACACGTGGTAGACGTTCTCGCCGGTGCGTATCGCATAGCGTCCCGTGTGGATGTTGCGGGGATAATCGCGCCGCTGCGCCATCCATCGGAAGCCGGTAAGACTGCGGGAGGGGCATTGGTTTTTCACCTTATTATATACGGAGTCTGCCGTATCGTCTCGGTCGACGTAGATGTAGGTCGTCCTTTTGGGATAGAATTGCGGGGCGAACAAATAGTAGTACACCGTTCCTGCGCCTGCAATGCCTGCAAGCAGCACGATGGCCAGTGCTCCGAGAAGGATTCTTTTTTTCTTCTTTTCCATATCATCTTGGTTGTTTTGGTCCGGGACAAAGTTAACAAGATTTTGGTACAAAGAGAATGCTTCCAGGGTTTTATTCGCGAAGGCGAGGGGATGGGGGGCTGATATGATATAAACCAGGAGAGTGTGTCAAAATATCGGATATTTCGACACGCCCCCCTGAAAGAAAGCCGAGTATGCGCAAACTGTGTTCTTGGTTACCCGGTTATTTTTTCTTTAAAGTTATTTCTTCATAAGACTCTTCTTCATCGTCCTTGTATTGTGAAACGATGACTGCCGTGGTGCTGTTCAGTGTTTTGATGGTAACTACATCACTGTCATATTCATCAGTGATTGTGAGCTTGTTGCCGGAAATGCTCCAAGTGAACGGATCGGTGTAACCGCCTTCTTTATACGTTCCGGTTCCGTCTGCCTTGAAAGTGTAGACTTCGTCAGTAAAGGCCTCGTCCCAAGTCTCTTTTTCGCCTTCGTAAATCTCATATCCTTTACTCCAAGTAGTTTCCCACGTGCCGATGATAAGTGTTTTCGCATCCCCTGCGATACCCTCGTCATCATCGTCGCTACAAGACGTAAAGCCTACACACAAGGCCATCACCATACATGACAGCCAGAATTTAAGTTCAAAGTTCTTCATTTTGTTTTCTTTTTTAAATTAATATTAAAACGCTGCAAAGATAGCGGATGCGTGGGAGAATAGCAGGGGGAGGATGTAACAGTCGTTTCTACAAAAGTGTAGTGTTTTTTTCTACATCACGGGCATTTCCGTCCGTGTCGGACAGCGGTACGTTCCGTCCGGTTTCCGAGGGGACATCCTGCCGGAAATCGTTGGAATAGCAACAGAAGAAATCGTAGTTGAGTATGTGGCAGATGCGCATCAGCAGGTCGGTGTCGATGCTTTGCCGCTTGAAGATGGAGTACACGTTGGTACGGTCGCAATACAATTTCCGTGCGAGCCAGATGACGGAACGTTCCTGGCGGTGGAGTTCCGTTTCGATGAGTTGTCCGATGTGTACCATGTTTGTTTGCCTATTATGAAAAAAGGCGGAACCATTCGTCGCTTATCGTGTCCTGAGGTACCGCCAAGCACCCGATTGTATTAATAAGTACGAACAGTCCACGCCCGAAAGCGTGAACCTTCACTCACTTATTCTCTACAATCTTTCAAATTGGCGGTTTTCAGGACTGAGAATAAGAGCTAAAGCCCAATGTCTAAAATAAGTATACGAATGGAAACGCTTTTCCCGAATCCTATCAATTAATTTATATTCATTGAATAGTTTGCTTTCCGTATGTTTCCTGCAAAGGTAGTGAATATTCTTTTATGGCGGATGGCCGCAGGTTCATTTTATTACTGGTCGCTTAAAATATCCGTGGCCATCCGCCTTATTTGTGTGGCTTTCCGGATACTTTCTTGTTTTTCGTCCCGTTCTTTTCTTCCGGCGGGAACTTCGGTACGAGCCGCATCAGCCGGAGTATCTGCCCCTGCCTTTTCAGGATATAGCCCGAGGGGCGGGCGGAGTCGAAGCGGAGCGGGTTGGGCAGGGTGGCGGCTATCAGCGCGCATTGTCCGGCGGTGAGCTTGTCGGCGGTGGTGTGGAACTTCTGCCGGGCGGCGGCCTGTGCCCCGTAGATGCCTTTGCCCATTTCGATGGAGTTGAGGTAGACCGTCATAATCCGTTCTTTGGACCAGCACAGCTCTATCATCCACGTGAAGTAGACCTCGAAGCCCTTGCGCACCCACGACGATTGCGGCCACAGGAACACGTTCTTTGCCGTCTGCTGGCTGATGGTGCTTGCGCCGCGTTTCCGCTTGCGCCGTTCGTTCTCCTTCATGGCTTTCTGTATCTCGATGAAGTCGAAACCGTGGTGCGTGGCAAAACGGTTGTCTTCCGATGCGATGACGGCCATGGGCAGGTGGGGGGAAATACGGTCGAAAGGCACCCACTCGTGGTGCCACACGACACGCTCCCCGCCGAGTGCCTGCTGCAGGCTCCGGATTATCATCAGCGGTGTGACGTATACCGGCATAAAACGATAAACCACTACCGTGAAGGTAGTGGATATCAAGAAGAAAAACAGTAGGTTACGGATGAACCGTAAGGGTCTTGCAAGTCTCATTTCCCGGCTTCGGCATCTTTAATCATCTGTTCGCTGGCGTACATGAATATCACCACCCGGCGGTTTTGGGCGGCCGAGAGACTTTCGTCATATTCGTTGTAGCCCACGCCTTCCACCTGCTTGAATTGTGCGGGAGAGACGCTACAGCTCTGCAGGTAGTTCTCAACGGCATACGCGCGGTTCTTGGACACCTTCATGTTGGCTTCGTACGTGCCCACCTTGTCCGTGTGTCCGATGATGGCGATGTCCGTGGTGGTGTCTTCCTTCAGAATCTTGGCGAGGTCGCGCAGGGAAGCTTTCGCGTCGTTGCTCAGCGTGGAGGAGTTGAAGGCGAACAGGATGCCGGAGTCGAACGTCACTTTCACGGCGTCCAGGTTGTTGGCGTCTTTCACCACTTCCACCTGCGCGCCTTCTATCTTGGCTGCTTCGGCGGCTTTCTTGTCCATCTTATGGCCGATGGCCACTCCGGCGCCCGTGCCCACGGCAGCGCCTACCGCCGCACCGATGGCGGCACCTTTGCCTTTGCCGAAGAGTCCGCCGATGATGGCACCCGCAGCCGCGCCCGAGCCGCCTCCGATGATGCCGCCTTTAGTCTTGTTGTTCATGGTGGCGCAACTGCCCAGCAGGATGGCGCCGCTCAGCAGGAATGCTGTAAACTTCATCTTTTTCATACCTTTATCGTTTTAGTTGGTTTAAGTTTTATGATTTCAAATGATATATATAATACGTCTGTCGGCGGCAAAAGGTTTACCGCAGCGGCGTCTTTTTCGAAAAGAACCCTCAAAAGAAGGCTGAACAAAATCCGAACAGGCTCTTATTGGCAGTTCAGGAAGTTCTCCTGCACCAGTTTCCCTGCCTGCCATACGGCACGTATGTTCAGCTCCTTGTCCATGATGAGGATGTCGGCGTCCTTGTCCTTTTGCAGCGAGCCTTTGCGGTCGTACACGCCCATGATGCGTGCCGGAGTCTCGGAAGCCATGCGCAGGGCGTCGCCCAGCGGGATGCCTGCCTTCACCATGGTGCGCACCAGTACGTCGCTGGTGGCGATGCTGCCTGCCAGTGCCGAGCGGTCGGCCAGTTTGCAGACGCCGTCTTCGATGATGTAGCGCGGGTCGCGGTTCTCCTTGCCGTCGGTGGCGGCGCAGGAGAGGGCGTCGGTGACGAGACAGGTGTGCTCCACGCCCTTCAGCTTGTAGGCCAGCCGCAGGATGGTGGAGGGCAGGTGGATGCCGTCAGCGATGAGTTCGATGGTCATGCCGTCGGTCAGGTAGACGCTCTCCACGGTGCCTTCGTACTTGTATTCGCGGCGTTTGTGGAATCCCGGCATGGCGTTGTAGAAGTGTGCGGCGTGGGTGAATCCGGCTTCGTAGGCCTGGCGGATGCCGTCGTATTCGGCTTCGGTGTGCGACACGGCGGCGAGTATGCCCTTGTCGCGCAGGTAGCTGGCGAACTCCAGTGCTCCGGGCAGTTCGGGCGAGGCGTCCCAGCGGCGGATGCAGCGGGTGCTTTCGACGAGCTCGCGGTATTCCTGCGGGTCAATCTCCTTCACTTGTCCGGCAAACTGTTCGCCTGCCATTTTCGGGTTGAGGTAGGGGCCTTCGATGTGCAGGCCGAGCACGGGGCTTCCGGGTTCTGCCATGAGCTGTTCGCACACGCGTGCCGCCTCGTGCAGTTTGCTGAACGGGGAGGACGAGAGGGTGGGGTAGCTGCTGGTGGCGCCATGGGCGAGGTGTGCCCGGATGATGCTTCGGAACGCCTCTTCGGTGCATTCGCAGAAGTCGTGTCCGCCACCGCCGTGTGCGTGCATACACACGAATCCGGGTACGATGTACATTCCTTTGGCATCGATGAGCCGCGCGCCGATGAGGGCGAGGTCGCAGTTGGTCACTTCGAGTATCTTTCCGTCGCGCATGAGGACGGAACCTTCATTCAGCCAGCCTTGCGGGGTGAATATGCGTCCGTTGATGATTTGGGTAAGCATTGGCAGATTTATGATTTTAGATTTATGATTTATGATTTTAGATTTATGGGTGACAAATGTAGGGATTCTAAATCGGATTTCAAAGGAGTTATCGCTTTGTTTAGGAGTTAAAGGAGTTATCACTTCGTTAGGAGTTAAAGGAGTTAAAGCCGATACTCTTGTGTATGATATCGTGATACCGTTGCAGGAGTATTGGCTTTAACTCCTAAGCCGACTTGTCGGCTGATAACTTCTTTTAACTCCTCTAACTCCTTTTATTCCCTCTAACTCCCTTAAGGAATCGTGTGTTTCCTGCGCAGCCGGCGCTTCCGCTTCTGCCGGTACTTCCGTATCTTCCCGTACACCAGCCAGACGAACAGCGCCCCGAAGACGGCGAAGATGAGCAGCACGATGCCCGTGTTGAGGTTGTCGCCCTTGACGCGGCTCCACATTTCGAGCACCAGTTCGGTGCGGTCGCCGAAGTCGCGAATCATGGCGCAACGCTCCACGACGCGGCGGTCGGGATATTGCACGGGGTCTATCTGCAGGCTGTCGGCGCCGGGCAGGGAACCGAAGAAGTAGCTCAGGTCGGAACGCGTGTCGAGGGTGGTGTCGCGCTTGGCCTCCATGATTTCGGGGGTGGCGACGGCGCTGACGTAGCCGATGGCGTCCATGTTGCGCAGGGCGATGTCGGGACGGCAGAGGTAGTTGATGAAGTAGGCGGCGGCACGGGGATTGCGGGCGTAGCGGGGGATGACCCAGCCGTCGTACCAGATGTTGCTGCCTTCGCGGGGCACGGTGTAGTCCAGCTCCACGCCCACGGCGGCGGCTTCCTCAATCGCCCAGACGGCATCGCCGCTCCAGGTGAAGTTGAGCCAGGTCTTGCCCTTGGTCATCGTCTCTTTGCCGAAGTCGGCTTCCCAGCCGGCGATGTTGGGTTTCATCTCCTTGAGCCGCTGCTCGGCGAGGGCGATGGCGCGGGGGGAGTTGTCGTTCATCAGCTGCTCCACGGTGACGGTGCTGTCGGCCAGCTGGCGCGTGTGGGCGTAGATGATGGCGGTGCCGTAGGCGTCGCGGTAGCTGTCCTTCATCAGTATCTTGCCGCGGTTCCTGGGGTCCCAGAGGATGCGCCAGGTGGCGGCCTCTTCGGGGGTGACGAACTGCCGGTTGAAGAGGATGCCTGCGGTGCCCCACATATAGGGGACGGCATAGTCCTGGGTGCGTCGGCCGGGTTGCGAGGTCTTGTTCAGCTCCTGCCGGATGTAGGGCGACACGTTGGGGATGTAGTCGGGCGTCTGGCCGAAGTCGCGGGCGATGGGCAGCAGGAGGTCTTTGCGGAGCATACGCTCGATGATGTACTCCGAGGGGCATACGACGTCGAAGTCCTCGTGCCCGCGCTCAATCTTGGTGAGCATGATTTCGTTGATGTCGAACACTTGGTAGACAAGGCGAATCTCTTCGCCCGTCTGTTCCTTGTACCAGTCGGGGAACTCGGCGAGGACCTCTTCGTCGATGTAGTCGGCCCAGTTGTATATCTTCAACACGTGGCTGCGCTCTTCGGTGGAGCGGCTGCACGAGGCGGTGGCCATCAGCAGCAGGCAGAGGAGTAGGAGGGGGAGGGGTTTCATTAATTTTGAATTTTGAATTATGAATTTTGAATTTTTGGGTTTGAGACTGAGGACGGTGGGGGCGTCATCGCGGGGGAGGGTTTTCCTCGTCTCGCGAGACGGGCTTGCGTCGTTCCACGGGACGGATTTTTTCGTCTTGCGGGACGGTTTTTCTCGTCTTGCGGGATGACTTTTCCCGTCCTGCGGGACGGATGGGGCGGGTGTCCCTAACTCTTCCGCGCCCGGTCTGCCCGTTTGTTGATGACGATGAGCAGCACCAGCACCGTGACGAAGATGAGCGTCGACAGCGGCCGCAGCTCCGGCGTCAGTCCGCCCTTGCGCGCATCGGCGTAGATGTAGGTGGAGAGGGTCTCCAGCCCTTCGTTGCCGATGGTGAAGATGGTGACGGCGAAGTCGTCGATGGAGAGGGTGAAGGCGAGGATGAAGCCGCTCACCATGCCCGGCAGTATCTCCGGCAGCAGCACTTTGCGCAGTGCCTGGAACGGGGTCGCTCCCAGGTCGAGGGCGGCTTCGTAGACGTTGGGGTTCATCTTCTTGAGCCGGGGCATCACGCTGAGCACCACGTAGGGCGTGCAGAACGTGATGTGCGCCAGCACCACCGTGGTGAATCCCTGCGAGATGCCGCAGCTGACGAAGAGCAGGAAGAGCGACACGCCGGTGATGATGTCGGCGTTCATCATCGGGATGGCGTTGGCCAGGTTCATCGCCTGCCGCGTGCGCGAGCGCAGGTTGAAGATGCCGATGGCGGCGATGCTGCCCAGCAGTGTGCTGGCGGTGGCGGCAATCAGGGCGATGGCGAACGTGTTCCAGATGGCGCTCATCAGCGAGTGGTGCATACCGCCCGTGAAGAGCGAGCTGTAGAGTCGGGTGGAGAATCCCGTCCAGTTGCCCAGCACCTTGGCTTCGGTGAACGAGAACACCATGATAATCAGGATGGGCGAGTAGAGCAGCGCGAGCAGCAGCCACAGGTAGCTCTTGGCAAATACGTGTTTCATCATATCACACCTCCGCTTTCGTTTTCGGCCCCGTCTTCCTCGTTGGTGAAGAGGATGGTCACGCCTATTAGCAGCAGCATGATGAGCGAGAGGGCGGCGCCGTAGTTCCACATTCCGTTGTATATGTTCTCTTGCACCGTGGTGCCGAAGAGCTTGATGTTGTTCATCGTCAGCAGCTCGGCGATGGCGAAGGTGGAGACGGTGGGCATGAACACCATCACCACGCCGCTCAGTATGCCGGGCATGGAGAGGGGCAGGATGACCTTTCCGAAGACCTGCAGGGGCGTTGCGCCGAGGTCTTGCGCGGCTTCCACCAGGTTGTGGTCCATCTTCTGCAGGGTGTTGTAGATGGGGTATATCATGAACGGCAGGAAGTTATAGACCATGCCGAACAGGAGCGCCCCTTCGCCCAGCGGGAGGTTGAGGAAGTCGAACAGTGCCACGGTGGCGAGCGTGCGTATCAGTATGTTCACCCACATGGGCAGGATGAAGAGCACCACCATCGTGCGTGGCGTGCCGAACTGCCGCTGGCTGAGGATGTATGCCGCCGGATAGCCCAACAGCAGGCACGCCAGCGTGGTGATGACGGCAATGCCGATGGAGTAGATGAAGGTGTTCATCGCCTCGGGGTGCATCATGAACTTGCGGAAGTTGGCGAGCGTGAAGGCGCCCTCCTCGTCCGTGAAGGCGTACACCACGATGAGCAGCAGCGGCACTATCACGAACACCAGCAGGAACAGTGCGTAGGGTATCGTCCAGTTGCGACGACGCATGAAGAAGTTAATCATTTAGGAATTTTGAATTTTGAATTTTGAATTATGAATTTTGAATTATGAATTTTGAATTATGAATTATGAATTATGAATTATGAATTTTGAATTATTACGGATGAGTGAACACAAACATCCCCATCGCGCAGCCCATTCAAAATTCAAAATTCTCTAATATTTATCGCCTCCGGCGCTATCCGTATTCCCACCCGGTCGCCATCGTCCCACACGTCGTTGGTGTCGACGAAGATGTCCTCGTCCCAGTCGGTCAGGACGGTGAGGTGGTAGTGGTTGCCCTTGTAGAGGATGAACTTCACTTCGCCCGTCAGTCGGCCGTCCTCTTCGTTGTCTTCGAGGATGACGTTCTGGAAGTCGACCTCCACCCGCACAGGGCTTCCGGGGGCGATGCCGGACACGGGCAGGCATTCGAAGGTGCAACCCAGGAACTCCACGTGGGTCTCGTCCACTAATCGTCCCTCGAAGGTGTTGCAGGTGCGCTCCTTCTTCATCACGTGGATGTCGAAAGGCTTCACCAGCAGGCCCACTTCGCGTCCCGCCTCGAAGGCGTGGTAGTCTTGCACCATCAGCTCGTAGCCTTCGCGCGTCTGCACCAGCATCTCGTAGTGCACGCCCTTGAAGATGCAGCTCGTCACGGTGCCCGTCAGCTGCGCGGCATCGGAGGGGTCGAAGATGTAGATGTCTTCCGGACGGATGACCACGTCCACCTGCGTCTGCTGTCCGAAGCCCTCGTCCACGCACTCGAACTCGCGTCCGCAGAAGGCGACCGCCTTGTCCTGTATCATCACCCCGTTCAGGATGTTGCTCTCGCCGATGAAGTCGGCCACGAAGGCGTTTATCGGTTCGTTGTAGATGTCCGTCGGCACGCCGATTTGCTGGATGCGCCCTTCGCTCATCACGACGATGGTGTCGCTCAGCGTCAGCGCCTCTTCCTGGTCGTGGGTGACGTAGACGAAGGTGATGCCCAGCTTTTGGTGCATTTCCTTCAGTTCCATCTGCATATCCTTGCGCATCTTCAGGTCGAGGGCGGCAAGGGGTTCGTCGAGCAGCAGCACTTCGGGCTCGTTGACGATGGCACGGGCGATGGCCACGCGCTGTTGCTGTCCGCCGGAGAGGGAGTCGACGTCGCGATCCTCGTAGTCGGTCATGCCCACCATGCGCAGCGCCTGCTTCACCTTCTTCTCGATGGTGGCGGCGGGCATCTTCTTCAGCTTCAGGCCGAAGGCGATGTTGTTGAACACGTTCAGGTGGGGGAAGAGGGCATACTTCTGGAACACGGTGTTCACCGGCCGGCGGTGGGGCGGTGTCTGCGTGATGTCTTCGCCGCCGATGGTTATCACTCCCTTGGAGGCGGTCTGGAAGCCGGCGATGAGACGCAGCAGCGTTGTCTTCCCGCAGCCCGAAGGCCCCAGTATCGTTACAAACTCGCCCTTGCGGACAGACAAATTCACATCGTTCAGCACGGCCTTGTCGCCGAAAAACTTCGATACGTGCTCGATGCCGATGATGCAGTCGGACTTTTGCATAAGCGTTTCTTGGTTTAATCCAAACTAAATGAAACAAACCTCCGGACACAGCTCCGGAGTAAAAACGGCGCAAAGGTACATAATTTTCTTGGAAGAATTTAAAGATTTCGGATTTATGATGGGGAGCATTGCGTGGCTCCTTCTAACTCCTGCAAATAATTGAATCGCGTCGTCTACAGATGAAGAATGGCGGAATCGGGAATCCGGGTATGAATATCCGTAAATCATATACAAGCCGGTATGCCTTTTCGCGCTACATTTGCAGGCGGGAAACCGACAGTAAAACCAATCACTTCATGTACAATCATATAATGGAACAACCATGAACAAACTTCTTTTGATTTCAGTATTCAGTATTTTAATACTCAATGTTATGGCACAAGAAAAAGTAGTACAGACGGCCGGACGCACCCAGCTGGGTGAGTTCGCCCCGAAATTCGCGGAACTCAACGACGATGTCCTTTTCGGCGAAGTGTGGAGCCGCACCGACAAACTCGGCCTGCGCGACCGCAGCCTGGTGACCGTCACCTCGCTCATCAGTCAGGGCATCACCGACACCTCGCTCGTCTTCCACCTCCGGTCGGCCAGGCAGAACGGCATCACCCGCACCGAGATAGCCGAAATCATCACCCACATCGGCTTCTATGCCGGATGGCCGAAGGCATGGGCGGCGTTCAACCTTGCCAAGGGCGTGTGGGCGGACGACACCGCCGGTGAAGATGCCCGGTCGGCCTTCCAGCGCGAGATGATTTTCCCGATAGGCGAGCCTAACACCGCCTATGCGAAGTATTTCACCGGCAACAGCTACCTCGCCCCCGTCTCGCGCGAGCAGGTGAGCATCGCCAACGTCACCTTCGAACCCCGTTGCCGCAACAACTGGCACATCCACCGCGCCAAGAGCGGCGGCGGACAGATGCTCATCGGCGTTGCCGGGCGCGGCTGGTATCAGGAAGCGGGCAAGCCTGCGGTGGAAATCCTGCCCGGCACGGTCGTTCACATCCCCGCCAACGTCAAGCACTGGCACGGTGCGGCCGCCGACAGCTGGTTCGCCCATCTTGCCTTCGAGCTCTCCGGCGAGGAGACCTCCAACGAATGGCTCGAACCGGTGACGGACGAGGCTTACGATGCGCTTTGCCCTTAACTCCTAAGCCATTCCCTTTTTTCGGGCAGCTTCGATATAAACACATATCGCTTCTCTGATGGGGAGCGGAAGGAGTAAGACTGTCTAATAAACAAAACAGAAAAGCCCTTGAAAATCAAGGGCTTTTCTGTCTCTTCGAGTGATCCGCTTGGGGCTCGAACCCAAGACCCCAACATTAAAAGTGTTGTGCTCTACCTGCTGAGCTAGCGAATCAATCCTTTACTGCCGTTAAGCGGGTGCAAAGATAGAGAGATTTTCGGAAGTTGCAAAAGATTTTCGCTTTTTTTCTTATCTTTGTCCCGAGATTGCCCCGCTGCGGGACATCATATATCATAATATTACATTACTTAATACTTAATACTTAATACTTAAATGGCAACAGTAGACGACAAGAAAATCATCTTCTCGATGGTCGGGCTGAACAAGACCATCCAGCAGAACAACAAGCAGGTGCTGAAGAACATCTACCTCTCGTTCTTCTACGGAGCGAAAATCGGCATCATCGGCCTGAACGGCTCGGGTAAATCGACCCTGCTGAAGATTATCGCCGGACTGGACAAGTCCTATCAGGGCGAAGTGGTGTTCTCACCCGGATATTCGGTGGGATACCTGGCGCAGGAACCCTATCTCGACCCCACGAAGACCGTGAAGGAAGTGGTGATGGAAGGCGTGCAGCCCATCGTGGACGCGCTGGCCGAGTACGAGGAAATCAACCAGAAGTTCGGCCTGCCCGAGTATTACGAAGACCCCGACAAGATGGACAAGCTCTTCACCCGCCAGGCAGAGCTGCAGGACATCATCGACGCCACCGACGCGTGGAACCTCGACAGCAAACTGGAACGCGCCATGGACGCGCTGCGCTGTCCGCCCGAAGAGCAGTCCGTGGAGCACCTCTCCGGTGGTGAGCGCCGCCGTGTGGCCCTGTGCCGCCTGCTGCTCCAGAAACCCGACATCCTGTTGCTCGACGAGCCTACCAACCACCTCGACGCCGAGTCCATCGACTGGCTGGAGCAGCACCTGCAACAGTATGAAGGCACCGTCATCGCCGTGACGCACGACCGCTACTTCCTCGACCACGTGGCAGGCTGGATTCTCGAGCTCGACCGTGGCGAAGGCATCCCCTGGAAGGGCAACTACTCCAGCTGGCTCGAGCAGAAGACCCGCCGCATGGAGCAGGAAGAGAAGAGCGCCAGCAAGCGCCGCAAGACGCTGGAGCGCGAGCTGGAATGGGTGCGCATGGCTCCCAAGGCGCGCCAGGCAAAGGGAAAGGCGCGTCTGAACTCGTACGACAAGCTGCTGAACGAAGACGTGAAGGAGAAGGAAGAGAAGCTCGAAATCTTCATCCCCAACGGTCCGCGCCTGGGCAACAAGGTCATCGAGGCGAAGCACGTGGCCAAGGCGTTCGGCGACAAGCTCCTGTTCGACGACCTCAACTTCATGCTGCCGCCCAACGGCATCGTGGGCATCATCGGCCCCAACGGTGCGGGCAAGACCACGCTCTTCCGCCTGATTATGGGGCTGGAGCAGGCCGACCGTGGCGAGTTCGAGGTAGGGGAGACCGTGAAGGTGGCCTACGTGGACCAGCAGCACAAGGACATCGACCCCAACAAGAGTGTCTACCAGGTCATCTCCGGCGGCAACGACCTCATCCGCATGGGTGGCCGCGACATCAACGCGCGTGCCTACCTGTCGCGTTTCAACTTCTCGGGTGCCGACCAGGAGAAGCTCTGCGGCGTGCTCTCGGGTGGTGAGCGCAACCGCCTGCACCTGGCTCTCTGCCTGAAGGAAGAGGGCAACGTGCTGCTGCTCGACGAGCCTACGAACGACATCGACGTCAACACGCTGCGCGCCCTCGAGGAGGGTCTGGAAGATTTTGCCGGTTGCGCCGTGGTCATCAGCCACGACCGTTGGTTCCTCGACCGCATCTGCACGCACATCCTCGCGTTCGAAGGCGACTCCAACGTCTTCTTCTTCGAGGGCTCCTACTCGGAGTACGAGGAAAACAAACTGAAGCGTCTCGGCCGTGAAGAGCCCACGCGCGTTCGTTACAGGAAGTTGATGAATGACTGACTTCCGCTTATAATCTGAAAGCGTATGCCCGCTATACGCGACAAAAAGAAAGCTCTGCAGGACACTTGCGGGGCTTTCTTGGTTTAATAAGTTTTCAGAATGGTTTATTTACTTGAAAAAATGTAGCACAATCGTAATGCTTATTTGCTATAATAGTATTATATTTGCAACTCAAGAGTGTTTTTAAACTATAATTAACATTATCTATTAACAAAAGGAAGAATTATGAGAAAACATCTAATTCAATTTCTGTTGGTGGCTGTGTTGTCGGCTTTCAGTGCCGCAGCATGGGCCCAGACTACAGTAAGAGGGCAGCTTGTCGACGCTGAGACCGGTGAGCCTTTGGTAGGTGCCGCCGTTATGGTGGAAGGAACCACGCAAGGTTCGGTGACCGACATCGACGGCTATTTCAAGCAGAGCGTTGCTTCGGATGCCACGTTGCTTTTCAAGTACATCGGCTACAAGGACCAAAAGAAGAAGATTACGCAGAAGGGGGCTTCCGTGGAGCTGGGAGCTGTCAAGATGCATCCCGATGCGGTGATGCTGAAAGACGTGGTGATTACCTCGTCTGTGGCAGTGGCGCGCAAGACTCCGGTGGCGGTATCCACTGTCACTCCTTTGGCCATTGAAGATAAAATCGGTTCGCAGGAATTGCCGCAGCTGTTGAAGTCCACTCCGGGCGTTTACGCTTCCAACGATGGTGGCGGCTTTGGCGATTCCAATATAAAGATTCGCGGATTTAAGTCGGAATACGTGGCCATGATGATTAACGGTGTGCCTATGAACGGTATGGAGAACCAGAAGGTCTACATGAGCAACTGGTCGGGACTGGTTGACGTGGCAAGCAGCATCCAGATTCAGCGAGGACTCGGTGCCAGCAAGGTTTCCACTCCTTCGGTGGGCGGTTCGCAAAACATCATCACCAAGACCACGGACGCCAAGAAGGGCGGTTTCGTCTCTTACGGCATGGGTAACGACGGCTACAACAAGATAATGTTCAGCGTCTCCTCCGGACTTACGAAGGATGGATGGGCATTTACCCTGTTGGGTGCCAAGGATACGCGCGACGGTTACATTCAGGGTACGGAATCGGAGGCTTACACCTGGTTCGTCAGCCTGGCAAAGCGCATCAACGACAACCATCAGGTTTCGTTCACCGCTTTCGGCGCTCCGCAGTGGCACAACCAGCGTAATTCGGCAAACGGATTGAGCATCAAGGAATACCAGCGCGTGAAGCAATGGATGGGCGAGGAAAGCCCCTACCGTTACAATTCCACATTCGGTTATCGCAACGGACAGGTGATGAACTCCTCGCGCAACGCATACCACAAGCCGCAGATGTCGCTCAACCACTTGTGGCAGATTGACCATAAGTCGAGCCTGAGTACGGCCGCCTATGTGTCTATCGGTACGGGTGCGGGCTATAGCGGTACGGGCGTGACGGGCTACAGCAGCTCCTGGTATGGCACAGCAAAAGATGGCACGGTGAACACCCAGTTCCGTTGCCCCGACGGCACGTTCGACTACGATGCGGTGGAACAGCTCAATGCCGACAACTACACCAACCCGGTGAGCGTGAGCGGAATGCCCAACTACAACGGTTCGCTGATGATTATGAACAAGGCTTCGAACGACCACTTCTGGGCAGGCCTGATTTCTACCTACACCACCAAGTTCGGTGATTACTTCGACTTCTACGGCGGCATCGACTACCGTTACTACAAGGGACTGCACAAGAATGTCATCACCGACCTTTTCGGCGGACAGTATTACGTGGACTCCTACAACCGCAAGAGCGTATTGGAGGCGAACAACGTGAACGGTGGAAACACCGCCTGGATTAACCAGAAGTTAGGCGTGGGCGATGTAATCCGCCGCGACTACGACGGCTTCGTGATGTACGAAGGCGCTTTCGCACAGCTGGAATACAACAAGGATGCAATCAGCGCATTCGTTTCCGGCGGTCTGACCAACACCAGCTACTGGCGTCACGACCGTTTCTACTACAGCGGCGACAAGCAGACCTCTTCCAAGAAACACTATCTCGGTGGAAACGTGAAGGCTGGTCTGAACTACAACCTCGACGAACACAACAACGTATTCGCCAATGCCGGTTTCATCAGCCGTGCTCCCATCTTCGACAATACGTTCATCAACTCCCAAAGCTCGCACGAGCGCAACCCCGACGCCAAGAACGAGAAAGTATACTCCTTCGAGGTGGGCTACGGCTACCGCAGCCGCTTCATCAGCGCCAACGTGAACGCTTACTACACCATGTGGAAAGACAAGGCCCTGTATGATACGGACTCTTATGAAGATGAAAACGGCGTTTCGCAGCGTTGGACGATGAACATGACCGGCGCGCAAGCCAACCACATGGGTGTGGAGCTGGACTTCGTTGCCAAACCTTTCCGCTGGATGGAAATCAACGGTATGTTCTCCTGGGGCGACTGGCGCTGGAACGGAACGGCAAAAGGCTTCATGATGAATAACGAGGGGCAGATTATGGCAAACAGCCGTGGCGAAGTAGTGACAGACATGAACAATGTGGAACAATACAAATATACCATTAAGATGGACAATGTGCACGTGGGTGGTTCCGCCCAGACCACGGCCGCTTTGGGAGTGACGTTCCGCCCCATGAAAGGCTTGCGCCTGAGTGCGGACTGGAACTTCTTTGCACGTAACTATGCCGACTATGATATTGACGCAAGCGATGCCACTCAGGCAGAGCCTTATGTGGTGGAAGAACCGTGGCAGATTCCCTCATGGAACACGTTTGATGTAAGCGCCGGATATACGTTCGATTTCGGCAAAATCCGTGCTACGTTGAGTGGCAATGTGAACAACCTGTTCAACCAAGAGTATATCGCCGACGCACGCGATGGAAGCAACGGGCACAATTGGGAGAGTGCTACACGTGTGTTCTATGGCTTTGGCCGTACTTATAGCGTAAGATTGAAGTTAAATTTCTAAGCGAACATATTTTATGAAGAAACATATATTATTAGGAACTGCACTGGCTTCGCTGTTTGTGCTTGGAGCCTGCGATTATAACGAGGATAACTTCCCCGGATTTGACGAGCAGCTGACCATTACGGATGTCCGTACCGATACCCTCGTATTGGCTGATGCCGATTATGGCAAAATAGCTGGAATGGAGGAGAATCAAGGACTGGCCCTATCTAAGGACCCGGAAGGAGAGACCTATCTCACAGCATTGGAACAGTTGGGTAAGACCAAGGTGTTTACCGATATGGTGGCTCCCGAAGACTATCTGCCTGCATATGTAAATTCCGTTTTCCCATTCTTGTCCGACGGTTCCAAAGTGCTGGTGCAGTACAATGTCGGCAAAGAACAGCCCGAATATCTTTCTAAGTTGAACAGTACGGGGACTTTCGACCTTACTTCCAAGGATTATAAAACAGTGTGGGGCGAAAGCATGGTAGTGAAATACCTTACGCCTGCCACGTTGAAGAAAGTGCCCGCTTTACTGAAAGAACAGGTCAAAAGCCCTAAAGAGGGGGATGTGTGCCAAGTGAACTATGCTTGGTCGGAGACGGAACCCAGCACGGGCGGCGGAAGCGGGGATGAGCCTGTCGCTCCTGATTATACTCCTATTTCTGAGGTTCTGGCTCAGAAGACCGGAAATTTTATTTCTAAAGGAGAAGTGGTGGGAGCCAGTGCCACCTCATTGCTTATCAGTGACGGAACGGGTATCATCCGTATCCTTCGCAATACTTTGCCTACTTTTGCTGTAGGAGATGTGGTGGAAGTAAAGGGAGACATTGAGTTCAAGCAAGAATTGACTCGTTTCAGGTCGGCTTCTGAAGTGAAATTCCTGGAACGTAAGCCCGATTTCGCTTATCCTACTCCTAAAACAATGAATGCCGCAGGTTTTGCGGATTATGTGAAGGCTCCTACAGTGGAATATGTTAAGTACGAAGGGCGGCTTACCAAGAGCGGCAATAATTATAACATTATGATAGGTGATGGGACTATCCAGCCCGGATTGACCAATACTCTCTACGTAAGTCCGGATTTGATAGACAAGGATGTTGTGGTTACCGGCTATCTTGCAGGTGTGAGCGGTTCGTCTACCAAGTACCCTAATACTTTTGTGACTTCCGTGGTTGCCAAGGATGCTGCCGATGTTGTAACTCCCGCAGGTGTGCTTCAGTATAGCGATGCCGGCAATTATGAAGCAGAAGGAGTCGTTTCGGCAGTCTATACGAGAGGCTTTATGCTTTCCGATTGCAGTGGAAGCATCTTGGTATATAAAAATACAGCTCCTACTGAAAAGGTGGGTCAAATCGTCCGTGTGAAGGGAACTACTTCCTTGCGTAATGGCGTGAAGCAGTTTGGAAACAAGAATCTTGAAGTAACGGTATTGGATGAGACCACCAGTGATATTCCCGCTAAAATGGTTCCGCAAGAAATGACAGCAGCCGAATTTGATGCTTTAGCAGTCACTCCTCGTGTGGTATATGCCACTATTGAGGGACAGCTTGAAATCAAGGACAGTGGTAATGGATTTAACTATTTCAACTTGTCGGTTGAAGGAGCCACCACTACGGTGTCTGTTTCTTATGTGGATGAGTCTGCATTTGATATGTCGCTTCATGGCAAGAATGTGAAAGTGACCGGGTTCTTGCTTGACTATTCTAAAGGTCGTGTGGCAATGATGTATTCTAAAGTAGAAGAAGTTACCGCTGCCAATGTACTTTCCCGCGCCATTACCCGCGCATCCGACGTACAGCCCAACGCTTCCGCCCTTTACCGTTACGACGGTACGGCTTGGACGGCATACGAAGTAAGCGACAACATCGGTATCAGCGTGCTGCAACCCGCCGACTATGTGTCTACCGGTGCAAACTATCTGAGCAATGCCGATGCCGTGTTGCCTGTATATTTGAAGAACACATTCCCTTATGCGCAGAGTGGCGATACGAAAGCGGTAGTCTACTTCGGCAATAAGGACTTGAAGGTCGTGGCAGACGAATATGACTTCGACGGTGCCGCATGGGTGAAGAAGAGCGTTGATAAGGAAAAGGCTGAAATGGCATTCCTGAAAACCGGTGGCAAATGGATGGAAGCAAAAGAATACTACAGCAACGACTTTGCCGGAGAACTCCACAACAATGCCCAGATTGTGAACGTGAAACTTGACGGCATGAACTATGTATGGAGTGCCGGTGCGGCATATACGCGTATCAAGGCAAGCGGATACTACCAGCGCAACCGTGATACGGAATCTTGGCTCATTACTGGTTTGGTAGACCTTACCGAAGCCATTGCCCCGCAAATGGTGTTTATGGCTTCGGCCGACTATCTGTATGGCGGAAAGATTGAGAATGCAGTGTCCGTACACATATCTACAAACTATGTTCCGGCTGCTGCCGATGCTACCGACGACGAAAAGGTTTCCTCTTTGCTGGCTGCAACGTGGAGCGATCCGATACAGTTTGCCGAGTGGCCTACAACCACTAAGATGATTGAAATGCGTGCTCCTATGACCGATTATACAGGCAAGAAGGTATATGTTGCATTCCGCTATGCAAGTAATTCCGATCCGGGATTCGCTCCCACACTGTATATGAGCAACTTTGTTGTGAAAGAATAATGGGCGTCTTATTCATATCATTCATCAAGTCAAAAAAGAAAAAGAGATGAAAAAATTGTCATATCTATTTTTACTGCTGGCCGGGTTTTGGCTGGCAGGGTGCGACGACGTTTCGGATGCTTCGCTCATCCCCGAGATAGTGCCTACCGAGCAAGGTTCGGAAACTTACGTGCTGAAAGGATACGAGGCTGAAAACGAGGGCTTCAATGTTTACAAGCCCCGGAATGTGGGTGCTCCTTTCTATATCAAGTCGAAGAGTTTCACAGGGCGCAACTATGCGTTTGCTCCCGTCAGTGGCGAGTCGCTCAAGGAACTTGCCGCCATTCCGCCTGCCGGTGCTTTCAGCGAAAGCGCCGAGGTGAAGCCCGCCACTTGCTATTGGGTACGTTTCAACCGCTACAACCATTACCAGGTAGGGAAGTTGCGGGTGGCTTACATCAACGGCAATGAAGTAGGCGTGGAATATGTGGCGGCCGATGACGTGGATGTGGACAACGCCAACACTGCCGACGGCAACAAGGCTGGCAACCTCGAGATTCCAGCCCTTAATCCTGCCAACCAGTACATCGAATATTACGCCGCCGCTACTGATGCGGCCGATGCCGGGCAGGTACTGAACTTCGCGCTGGAATATATCGCCGCCAAGAAACATTCGGCATGGGTGGCATTCAGTTTCGACCCTGTCACGGCGCAGGACAATACCAGCCGTAATACCACATGGAACCAGGACGACCCTAACATCGACAACAGCGTGGAAGTGACCGAAGCCATGCACAAGAGCGACGGCTACGACAAAGGCCACATCTGTGCCAGCGAAGACCGCGTCTACAGCGTGAGCGCCAACAAGCAGACGTTCTACTACAGCAACATCTCGCCGCAGATAGGCAGCTTCAACCAGAAGTACTGGGCGGCGCTCGAGAAGAAGGTACAGGCTTGGGGACGTTCCACTATCAGCGGTACATACGACAAGCTCTACGTGGTGAAAGGCGGGACTACCGACCGTTTGCTTACCAACTTCACAGGAGTGCAGAAGGCTAACGACGGACTTTATCCTACCACCGACGCGGACGGACTGACTCCCGGCGGCCTGATTTGTCCCAGCTATTACTATATGGCTTTGTTGAGCGAGAAAAACGGCGAGTACCATGCCATTGCCTTCATGGTGCCCCATTCGGAATTGTTGCCCGTGAGCCCGTCTAAAGAAGACTTCATGGTTTACGCCATTTCCATCAAGGATTTGGAGTATGAAACCGGTATCGACTTCTTCTGCAACTTGCCCAATGAAACGGAGAAAAGGGTAGAAGCTGTTTACAACGAAGACGACTGGGCTTGGTAAACGCCCCGTCCGGCGTTTCATCCGACTTCTTGAATGGATGGCACGCGGACACGGATTCGGCAGATGGCCGCAGGTTTTAATTATCTGCGGCCATTTGTTTTTAACGGGATTTTTAGTAGCTTTACCGACTGAAAACTTTTCGGTTGTCTTGTCTGTCATACTTGGTTTTATATTGTTCAAAAAAGGAAAGGAGTAAATATGGAATTGGTCGTATTATTTGGTCTGATTGCTGCGGGGTGCGGCGGGTTCTTGTTGTACATCGCTACGCCTAAGGGCAAGAAATGGTTCGGGTCGTTGTAAAGGACGAACGGAGCACGATTCCCACCAACCACTAATCACTAATCACTATAGAACTAATCACTATAGAACTACCACCTCTCCCTCGCCACCTCGAAGCAGGGGCACTGCTTGGTCCACTCCATGGGTTCCACCTCGCCGTTGCCGTTGAGGTCGGGGCTGAGGTCGCGGTGTCCCACGACGCGTGCGCCGGGATAGTCAATCAGCAGCGTGCGGACGAGCACGCGGAGCGAATGGCGCTGCCACTCGGTGCGGGTGTCCTTGGGGTTGCCGTAGCGGTCGAGCCCGCCTTCGTAGCAGATGCCGATGGAACAGGCGTTGTAGCCGCGTGCGTGGGCGCCGGGACGGTCGAGTGGACGGGTGGAGACGATGCGGCCGTCGCGACGGATGTAGAAGTGATAGCCGATGCCGTCGAAACCGCGGCGGCGGTGGGCGGCCTCGAGCGCCTGCTCCGTGAAGGGACGGTCCTCGCACGTGGCGCTGCAATGGATGACGATGAGGGAAAACATGGTTTTTAGTGATTAGTTCTATAGTGATTAGTTCTATAGTGATTAGTGATTAGTGATTAGTGGGTTGTGGGTAGGGGGTGGTGCAAAAGCTAACTCTTACTGTTCATGCCTACAGTGCCAAGGATAGCGGTAGCCACCGCGATAACGATTTTCAGGAGCTTGTCCCACCAGGTTGATTTTGTTGCCATAGTACTTTTGGAATTTTGAATTTTGAATTTTGGAGTTGTGGCACGCGGTTGACGTGGATTTTGCGGGTGTACGCGGATTCACGTGGGAACTTTTCGGATGTTACACGGATTCATGCGGGTTATCTCCTGTTTCAGAAGCAGAGGGCACAGGAGCTGAAATAATCCGTGTGCATCCGCCCGATTCGCGTCATCCGCCTGCCACAACTCATAATTCAAAACTCATAATTAATAAATCATAAATCATAAATCTTCTCATCCTAACGGGTCGGTTTCTTCGCCGCCGTTGCCGCCGGGGTTTCCGCCGCCGGTGCCTTCATTGCCCGAGCCGCCGGAACTGCCCGGGTTGCCGTCCGTCTTTGGGTTGTAGAGTTCGAACAGCACGTTGTTGGGGGCGCTTTTGGTGGTGGCGACTGATTCGTTCACCAGCCGCAGGCCGTTGTCGGTGAGGAAGCGGATGTTCACCTTGTCGATGTTCTTCACGCTGCACTCTTCGGGGTTTTCCACGCCCTGGCTGTGGAAGGTGGTGTAGAAGACGCCCAGTCCGGAGAGTTTCACGCTGTCGCCGTCGGTCAGTTTGCGTTTGATGTTGCGCACGAGGGCGGTGACCACGTGTTCCACGTCTTCGGCGGACATACCGCCCAGTTCCTCGATTTCCTGCGCCAACCGGCGGGTGTCGTACAGGCGGGAGTTCTGTGCGCGCCGTTTCAGGTAGTACAGTTGCGGGGAGCTCTTGTCCCCGACTTTCTTGTAGCGTTGGATACGCTCTACGATGATTGCCATAATCGATACGTTTTTTTTTGAGGGTTAATAATCTTTTTTTTCTCTCTTGGCGATGCGGGGGGGAGGAGACGGTCGGCCGCACGGTCTCTTCCTCTCTCCCCGTTTCGTTGAAACAAAGATACGGCACGAGCGGGGCGGAAAATCGGGTTCGCTACGGTTCGCTACGTTTCAGTAACGATAAGTAACGATAGGTAACGATAAAGCTGTTGGGGGGAGGCTTTTCGGGAGTTTTCATTTAAGGGGGGTATCGTTTTAGGAGTTGTCGTTTTAGGAGTTATCGTTTTAGGAGTTATCGTTTTAGGAGTTATCGGGAGTTAACGGGAGTTATCACTCCGCTTCGCTCCGTTAGGAGTTATCGGCCGATACTACCGCCTTATATGAACATGACTGCTGTCTTATATAAACAAGACTATCGGCTTCTAACTCCCGATAACTCCCTTTAACTCCCGATAACTCCTAAAACGATAACTCCTTAACAAAAGCTGTTTTTTAACGAAAAATCCCTGCCGCGCGCTCGTTTTTTGTCCCCCGGATATTTGTGTATCACGCTGAAAATCATTATCTTCGTGTCAGTATTAACCGACGTTTATCAGGAGAGGGTCACCCTCGTTTCACCCCAAAATATGGAAAAGACTGACGGAGAGATTACGGAGAGAGCGTTTGTCGTGCGCAGCTACGGCAAGGGCGAATTGGCGAGTATGTACATCGGCGGCGTGCAGCAGCAGACGGCCGTCAAGCAGTTCAACGAATGGATACGCGCCGCACCGGGGCTGGAACAGCGGCTGCGCGAGACGGGGATGGCACCCTCGGCCAGGCGGTATACGCCCGCGCAGGTGCGGCTCATCGTCGGCGTGCTGGGGACACCGTGACGCGCTCCCGGCTTTTCATTGAGGTATTCTTTAATTTGGCAGATAAAAAATATAAAATCCGTGTCATCTGCGGCTGAAAAATGTGTGCAGCGTGCTTAAATGAAAACGCCGCCCTCGTTGCGCCGCCCCTCGTCCCGTGAGGTGGGGTTTCTCGGCTCGCAGGATGATTTTTTTCGTCCCGTGGGATGAGCTTGCGCCGTCCCGTGGGATGAATTTTCCCGTCCCGTGAGACGGGTGTCAGGGCAGACGCGGCTTTTCCTTGTCATACATAGATGCTTTCCTTTAGGATTCGTTGTTTCAGTCGGCTGTTCATGCGTTCGCGTATGCGTATCAGGTCTACCGGGCTTCCCAGCAGGCATTCCAGTTCGCTCCGGATGCGTTCGAGCCGGGAGTTACCGTTTAAGGAGTTATCGGGAGTTATCGGGAGTTATCGCCCTTCGGGCTAGGAGTTAGAAGCCGATAGTCTTGTTTATATAAGCCAGCAGTCATGTTTATATAAGGCGGTAGTATCGGCTGATAACTCCTAACGAAGCGTGGCGGAGTGATAACTCCCGTTAACTCCCGTTAACTCCCGATAACTCCTTAAATGAAAAACTCCTTAAACGTTAACTCCTAACGAAGCGTGGCGGAAGTCAAGATATTTCTTAACTTCCGCCACCTTCCGGAGGGGGTCGCGCGGGGTGCGCGAGGGCTCAATTAGGGGTCAACTTCTTATGAGCCCTGTTTTATATGCTTCTTGTTGCGCTTTCTGTACGTATTTTCCTCTTTAGCAATGAGTTCCAAGTCGACGCTCCTGTTTAGGTAGCGTTTGGCTGTGGCTTTTGAAATACCGATTTGGAGAGCGGCATTGATGAAATCAGTGTAAGAGAATTTCTTAGAAAGTTGGGCAAGGACTTCTTCGAAGCGGTTGAATCTCCGCATCGCCACGGGCGGGCGTCCGGTGGCGGGAAGCGTGCTGCCGAGCAGCAGGCTGTGCGCGAGGACGGCGGTGGTGATGTGCATGGCGGTGGTGAAGTCGGTGTCGGTGCAGCGGTACTCGGCGGCGTAGGGGTAGTCGTCCCACTTGCGGAACACGGTGAGCACCGCTGCCAGGCGCATGGCGAGCAGCCCGTGGCGGAGGACGATGGCGTTGGCGTGCTCCTTGCCTTCTACCTGCGTGGAGCGCAGCAGCTGGTCGAAAAGCCGCGTGTGGCGTTCCCACTGCGCGGGGCTGAAGGTGACGAGCGTGGGCGAGCCGAGCAGCAGCTGGTGCATCTCGAGCAGCCGCTGGCCCAGGGCGTGGAAGTGGTCGCGCAGGTCGACACGGCCCTCGCCCGGCGCGCACGTCTCCCAGCGGGTGGACGACTGGCGGGTGTAGACGAGGAAGCGGCTGTAGAGCCCCGTCTCGTGCGAGCGGAAGAAACCGGTGAACTGTTCGGGGGTACCGGTGATGGCGACTGCCAGGCGGGGGTGGGGCACGACGACGGGGTCGCCGTCAATCTTGTACGACTGCGATATCTCTTCGTGGTGCGCCGCCTTGCAGAGGATGTCTTCGAACTTGCCGTAGTCTTGCCCGAGCGAGCTGATGAGGGTGTGGATTTCGGTGGAAGCCATGTGGCAGCCCAGCTCGCCGTTGGTGTGCAGTTGCAGCACGAGGCGGCTCTTGCTGGTAGTGGCCGAGGTCTTGAGGTACTTGCCCTTGGGCTCTTCGGGTTTCAGCGAGGGGTCGGCGGCGCGTTTCTGCTGCCGCGCGTGCTGCACTTCGGTTTCCCAGCGGGCGAGGTCTTGCTCGTAGGAGCGCCGTTGCGCGCGGTACTGGGCGTCGTAGTGCGCCTGTATACCGTTGAGCAGGCAGGTGACGAACGCCATGGAGCCTTTTCCGGCGGCGGCGTTGGCCACGACGGCGTTGTAGAAGTGGGGCGAGTAGGTGGCGTTCTTGTAGAAGAAGCGTACGCCGGGGAAGGCGGCGCTACAGCAGTTCAGGCTGCCCAGCAGCATGATGTCGCGTTCGCGCGGGTCGGCGGCGTACTGCACGCAGCTCTTCAGGAACTCGGGCAGGGCCTTGTAGACGGCGTCCGGAATGTAGGGCGCACCGGCACGCAATTCGTTATTTTTTTCCAACAATTCATCGTGCTCGGCCTCTTCATCGGGTGTGTCGGGAGGGCTCATAAGAGGTTGAGCCCCACTTGAACCCTCGCCGTCTGCGGCAGTATTTCTCGGGTGTGAGCCAACATACTGATAACCAGCCATTACGCGCAGGCGGATGTCGTCGGCCGTGAAATCGGTTGCGGAATAGTGGCGCGCGAAAAGGCGGATGAGTTCTTGCAGTTCGGACGTCGAAAATCCTTTACATCGCGCCACACGGCCGAGCTTCAGCGCAAGGTCGTTGCGCTCGCCGCGGCGGAAGGGGTTGCGGCGCTCGAAGTCGTCGAGAAACTGGACGAGGAAGCCGGGGGCCGACGGCGGCGCTGCCGCCGCCGCTGTTCCTGCCGTTGCTACTGCCGCCGTTGCCGTGGCAGATGCCGCTGGCACAGCCGCCGTTCCTGCCGCCGCCGTTTCCCCGGGCAGTGGGATGGCTTGTGCCGCTGCCGCCGCGTCGGTGGGCGGCGGTGTTCCTGCGGGGACGGGCGCTCCGTCCTGGGCGCCGTCGTCTCCTCCCCACTGCATCCGGAAGGGGACGGCCTGCGGGTTGTAGTAGGCGTCGGCGTCCCAGGCGTAGAAGCTGGGCTGCGTCAGGATTTTGCACTTGCTGTCGTAGGGGTGGGCGGTGTGCCGGCTGACGGCTTCGCCCACGGCCGTGTAGAGCCGTTCGTAGCAGCGCCGCACGTCGTCTACCGACACGCGCACCAGTGCGCGCACGCCGCACTGCGAGAAGCTTTTGTGGGCCACTGTCACGTAGGGCAGCTGCCGCAGCAGGCGGCACACTTCGTCGGTGCGCCCGTCGGTGTGGTCCAAGTCTATCTGGAGCAGACCGCTGTGGCTCACGAGGTTCTTTACTGCGTGCCCGCCGCTGCACACGCCTGCGGGCACGATGCAGGGCATGGCGTTTTTCACTGCCTGCGCCTGGGCTTCGTGTCCCGGCAGGGCCGAGAGCCGCCGGTACTCTTGCACGCTTGCCTTGAAGGCGTCGCTGCGCACGTTGGTTACATACTCGTCCAGTCGGACGGTCCGTGCCTTCTTGCTGCGCACGGAGTCGAATTCGGAGAACTGGATGTCTCCGTTGTCTTTGCTTAAATCCATATTGCGGATTTTAATTGTTGTTTACTCGTCGGAGACAGCCTCCCGCGATGCCCGCCAATGCGCCGCACGCGCGACAACGTCTTCAACGTTTATTACCACAAATATACGGAAAATAATCCATATAAATCTCCCTGTTTATACACTTTTTACTACCTATTGCCGTGTGTTTCAGCGGTTTGGTTTTGTAAAAATGTATAAACTCGTTTTTGGCCGATATTTGTGCTTTATTAACGGTTCAGGGCTTTTTCGCGTTCGCGGGCGCGCTGTTCGCGTCTCTGTTCGTGTGCTTTGATTAGTTTCTCACACAGGCGCACGATGCGTTTCAGCAGCAGGTAGGCTTCGTCGCTGGTCTCGTAGTTTTCGTCGTAGGCTTTTTTGATGATTCCCCACGCTGTGCGCAGGGCGTTGAGGTATTTCCACCCGTCTTTTTTTTGAATTTCATTATTAATATGATTTAATTGTACGGGGGACAAAGATAATACGTAATGGCACGCGGATGAGCGGATGGGGCGGATATTTCGACACGCCTGCTCTTAGGAGTTTTTTGTTTGAGGAGTTTTTTGTTTGAGGAGTTTTTTGTTTAAGGAGTTTTTTGTTTAAGGAGTTATCGGGAGTTATCGGGAGTTATCACTCCGCTACGCTCCGTTAGGAGTTATCGGCCGATACTACCGACTTATATAAACATGACTACCGACTTATATAAACATGACTGCTGGCTTATATAAACAAGACTATCGGCTTCTAACTCCCGATAACTCCCGTTAACTCCCGATAACTCCTAAAACGGTAACTCCCGATAACTCCTCAAACGGTAACTCCCGATAACTCCTAACGGAGCGTAGCGAAGTGATAACTCCTTTATCACCAATCAATGCTGTTTGACTATAATCCGTGTTCATCCGTGCCTGTCCGCGTCGTCCGCGTGCCTTCACACTTCGTTTTCCGGTTCCCCCCTCAGGAACGCCTTCACGTTGGCGAGCATGGTTTGCATCAGGCGTTGGCGGGCGGCGGTGGTGGCCCAGGCGATGTGTGGGGTGATGTAGCAGTTGCGGGCGCTGAGCAGCGGGTTGTCGGGTCGTGGCGGTTCCCGGTCGAGGACGTCGAGTCCGGCGGCGAGGAGGGTGCCGCTGTTCAGTGCGCTGGCGAGGGCTTCTTCGTCGACGAGGGGGCCGCGTCCGGTGTTGATGAGGATGGCGGTGGGTTTCATCAGGCTGAGCCGGTCGGCGTTCACCAGGTGGCGGGTGGAGGGGGTGAGGGGGCAGTGCAGGCTGACGATGTCGCACGTGGCGAAGAGTTCGTCGAGCTCCGTCTTCTTGATGTCGTGTGGTAGCTGCAGGGGCGACTTGGAGGTGTAGGCGTACACTTCCATGCCGAAGCCGAGGGCGATGCGGGCGGTGGCGCTGCCGGTCTGCCCCAGGCCGACGATGCCGATGCGCTTGCCGTGGAGCTCGACGAGGGGGCTGTCCCAGAAGCAGAAGTCGGGCGAGGAGCTCCAGCGTCCGGCGCGCACGGCGTCGGCGTAGTGCTGCACCTGCTGGGTGATGTTGAGGATGTGTGCGAACACCATTTGCGCCACGGAGGGGGTGCTGTAGGCGGGGATGTTGGTCACGGTGATGCCGCGCGCGTGTGCTGCGTCGACGTCTACCACGTTGTAGCCCGTGGCGAGCACGCCGATGTACTTCAGCCGCGGCAGGGCGGCGATGGTGGCGGCGTCGAGCACCACTTTGTTGGTCAGCAGGATGTCTGCGCCTGCGGCGCGTTCCAGCACTTCGTGGGGGGCGGTGCGCTCGTAGATGGTGCATTCGCCCAAGGCTCTCAGTTCGTCCCAGGAGAGGTCTCCGGGGTTGGCGGTGTGGCTGTCTAATACGATGATGGACATGGTGAGGAATTTTGAATTTTGAATTATGAATTTTGAATTGGGCTGCGCGTTTAGAATTTTGAATTATGAATTATGAATGCTTATGAATTTTGAATTATGAATTTTGAATTTTGAATGTTTCAGAATTATGAATTTTGTATCACATTTGCTACCGCGCAGCCCATTCAAAATTCCTAATTCAAAATTCTAAATGCGCAGCCCAATTCAAAATTCAAAATTCATAATTCTCCCCACAGCCTCTCCATCCTTTCCTTATGTTTCAGTTCTGCCGGGTTGTCCTGTGGTAGCCAGATGCGTTGGTTTTTCAGGTCGTCGGGCATGAACTGCTGGCGGACGAAGTGGCCGGGGTAGTCGTGGGCATACTTGTAGTTGTTGCCGTAGCCGAGCTGCTTCATCAGCTTGGTGGGGGCGTTGCGCAGGTGCAGGGGGACGGGCAGGTTGCCGGTCTGCCGCACCAGCTCGAGGGCACTGTCGATGGCCAGGTAGGCGGAGTTGCTCTTGGGGCTGGTGGCGAGGTAGATGGTGGTCTCTGCCAGGGGGATGCGTCCTTCGGGCCAGCCCACTTTCATGACGGTGTCGAAGCAGGCGTTGGCGAGCAGCAGGGCGTTGGGGTTGGCCAGGCCGATGTCCTCGGAAGCGGAGATGACGAGTCGGCGGGCGATGAAGGCGGGGTCTTCGCCGCCCTCCACCATGCGTGCCAGCCAGTAGATGGCGGCGTCGGGGTCGCTGCCGCGGATGGACTTGATGAAGGCGGAGATGATGTCGTAGTGCATCTCGCCGTCCTTGTCGTAGGCGAGGGGGTTCTGCTGCAGGCGCTCGGTGACGAGGGCGTCGGTGACGACCACGGGGTCTTGCCCCTCGGACTGCACCACGAGGTCGAGGATGTTGAGCAGCTTGCGGGCGTCGCCGCCGCTGTAGCGCAGCATGGCGGTGGTCTCGCGCAGCTCTATCTGCCGCTCGCGCAACTGCACGTCGGTGGCGACGGCGCGTTGCAGCAGTTCCAGCAGGTCGTCCTTCTCCAGCGGCTTCAGCACGTAGAGCTGGCAGCGCGAGAGCAGCGGGCGGATGACCTCGAACGAGGGGTTCTCGGTGGTGGCGCCTATCAGCGTCACCGTGCCCTGCTCCACGGCGCCGAGCAGCGAGTCTTGCTGCGACTTGCTGAAGCGGTGTATCTCGTCGATGAACAGTATCGGACTTGCCTGTGAGAAGAAGCGGTTGCTCTTGGCGCGGTCTATCACTTCGCGCACGTCCTTCACACCGCTGGTCACCGCGCTGAGCGTGTAGAACGGCGTCTCCAGCCGGTTGGCTATGATTTGCGCCAGCGTGGTCTTGCCCACACCCGGCGGACCCCACAGGATGAACGAGGAGATACGCCCCGCATCTATCATCTTGCGGAGCACCGCACCCGGACCTACCAGGTGCTTCTGACCGATGTATTCGTCTAAGGTCTTCGGACGGAGACGTTCTGCGAGTGGTTGCATGGTGAGGAATTTTGAATTATGAATTTTGAATTTTGAATTATGAACGCTTATGAATTATGAATTTTGAATTATGAGTTTTGAACGTTTATTGAATTATGAATTTTGCATCACATTTGCCACTGCGCAGCCCATTCAAAATTCAAAATTCCTAATTCAAAATTCTGAATGCGCCGCCCATTCAAAATTCAAAATTCCTAATTCAAAATTCTGAATGCGCAGCCCATTCAAAATTCAAAATTCATAATTCAAAATTCAATCAAAACACTGTAAGTATCATAAACCGTACCCCCCCCTTCTTCACTCCCGGAATGTCGGTGTAGGTCAGTCGGCGTACATACTCGATGTGGAGCAGCTTGAAGATGTTGTAGATGCCGACGCTGGCTTCGACGTAGGGTGTGCGTCCCATGACGTGGCTGGTGGGCAGGCCGTCGCGCATGGGGAAGAGGAAAAGGTCGGGGTTATGACGCTTGTAGGGGTTGTTCTTGTCCGTCAGGGTGCCCCACAGGCCGCGGATGCGGAACATTTCGCGCCACTTCAGTTTCTTGACGAGGGGGATGCGGTTGAAGAGCTTCCCGTTCATGTCGTAGCTGAGGTTGAGCGAGGCGTAGCGGTCGTTCAGGAACTCCATGTTGTTGATGAGGTTGAACGACTCGTTGTTCTGCGTGATGTACGAGAGGTTGGCCATGGGCAGGTTGAGCAGCGGGAAGGGGACGGTGTTCCACTGCGCTCCGGCGCGGGCGGTGACGTCGAGCTTGCCCCACGAGCCGAACCAGAAGCGCTTGCGCAGGCCGATTTCCGTGAGGTTGAAGTTGTATTCGCCGCCCAGCACGCCTTTCATGCCGACGGTGTGCGAGAGCAGGAACGTGGGCGCGTCGAGCGACACGGGCACGCGGCGCTGCTTGGTGTTGACGAACGTCTCGCCGGGGGCGTAGCGCAGCGTCACGCCCAGCTCGGTGGTGGTGATGTCGCGCACGGGGGTGTTCTGCCCGTCCCACGTGCCGGGCGTGGCGCCGTCGTTGCGCAGGTATTGCAGCACGCCGGCGGGCTGGTCGTTGCGGTGGCGCGCCATCGCCTTGACGGAGAAGCCCGCGTTGGTCTCCAGCTCGTAGGTCAGGGTGGCGTCGCGCATATACGACATCTGGTCGACGGTGGTCCACTTCCAGCCGACGAACATATTGTCCTTGTCCGTGGCGAGGTACTTGTCCATGGGCGACATCACGTCGTAGGTGTACTGGAAGGCGAGGTAGTGCTTGGGAAACTCCCAAAGGACGTACTCGCGCTTGTTGAACGAGTAGGCCGCCTGTCCGGAGTAGAACCACTTCCGGTCGCGCGTGCCGTAGGCGCCGTATCCGCTGAAGCTCCAGTGGGGATGCAGGTTGCCGGTGGTCATGCCGCTCAGGCGGAAGCGGGTGCCGTTGACGTAGTTGCTCGTTATCATGGTGTTGATGGGGCCGATGTCTACCTTGCTGGGGTGCTTCCGGGTGCCGGTCTCCACGAAGTTCTCGATGAGCGCCTTGGCGCCGAAGATGACGTACTTGAAGCCGGGTATCTGCTCGATGCGGTTCATGAACACGTCCATGTTGCTCTCTTTCTTGGTGAGGGGCACCTGGCGCACCTTGGCCCAGTATTCGTCGCTCTTGGCGAGCATATTGGCTTCCTTGATGACGCTCCCCTTGAGGCGGAAGAGGCGGGGCTCTATCTCGTCGAAACGGTGCTCGGTGTACTTGGTGGTGCGCTGCACCTCCAGCCCCTGTATGCCTTTCACGAAGCTCAGTTCGACGGTCATGTCGTCGTCGGTGAGCACCCAGTTGCCGTCAGCCAGCTGCTCGAACTGCTGCACGATGTCGAGGTTCTCCACGAAGTTGACGCCGGTCTTCTTGGGGAGGTTCATCACCGCCTTCTTCACGGCGTAGGTGGAGTCTTTCACCACGTAGAGGTGTCCGGTGAAGCCGAAGTCCTGCGAGTTCTGCGGCACGAAGGTGAGGTGCACGCACTCGCTGCGGTCCACCATGAGCGTGTCCATGAGGTAGAACTTGTAGAAGCTGATGGCCCCGCGTCCGATGGGGCTGACGAAGCGTCGTTGCAGCAGGCGTATGTCGTCATCGTAGATGTTGACGTCGGAGAAGACGTCGGTCAGTATCGTGCCCAGCATATCGCCGGTGTTGAAGAACTCTTCGATGCCGGTGGAGTTGACGCCTTCGATGATGGTCTTCTCGCTCTTGGGGTTTTTGCGGTAGATGGTCTTGCTGCCGGTCTCCTTGATGGAGATGGGCAGTATGGTCTTGCCGGTCTTGGGCGATGTCTCCACCTGGTCTTTGAAGAAGGAGAATTTCTTGTAGATGCCTTTCTCCATCTTCTCGGGAGTGACGTCGTTGAGCGACATCTTCATCTTCTCGTATTTCTGGTACTGGTAGTAGTCGTTCTCCTCGAGCTTCAGGGCGCGCTTGTGCTCGATGACTTTCTTCATGAACTCCACGGCGGGGTTGTTCTTGCGCGAGTATTTCTCTTTCTTCGGTTTGACGACGACCTCGGAGAGCATCACGTCGGCGGGCGCCAGCTGCACGTCGAGCCGCTTGGTGCCGGGTGCGAAGCGCACTTTCTTGGTGATGTATCCGATGGCGGAGAAGGTGAGTTCGTCCCAGCCCTTGCGTGTCTCCACGGTATATTCGCCTTCGGCGTTGGAGATGCTTCCTACGCCTTTGCCTTCATACTGCACGGTGATGTACATCAGTGGCTCGTGTGTGAGCGAGTCGGTTATCACGCCCTTTATCTGTGCCGACACGCCGCCGTTGCAGGCGAGCACGGCAAGCAGCAGGAAGACGCGGCTTATGTATCGTTGTTTCATAATCTACATGATGGTTCGGTGTGCAAAGTTAACAAATTACGGCATATGAATGTTTGTGGAGAGGAAAAAAGTTGCTTTTATGCACGGTTCTTTGGATTTGCAGGAGTTGGATTTACAGGAGTTAGAGGAGTTATCACTTTGTTAGGAGTTAAAGGAGTTAGAGGAGTTATCACTTCGTTAGGAGTTAAAGCCGATACTCTTGTGTATGATATCGTGATGCCGCTACAGGAGTATTGGCTTTAACTCCTAAGCCGACTTGTTGGCTGATAACTCCTTTAACTTCTCTAACTCCTTACATGATAACTCCTTTAACTTCTCTAACTCCTTACATGATAACTCCTTTAACTTCTCTAACTCCTTACATGATAACTCCTTGTGTTATAGATGCTAAATCAGCGTCTGCACAATGCGTTCCGCCGTCCGTCCGTCCCATCGGTCGGGCAGGGTGGCGTGTTTCCATTCGCCGTGCAGCAGTCGGTCGAGGGCGTCGGCGAGGGCGATGGGGTTTTCGCCGACCAGTTCGTTGGTGCCGATGCGCCAGGTCTCGGGGTGTTCGGCGTAGGTGTTGAGGGTGATGCAGGGCACGTCGAGGAAGGTGGCTTCTTCGGCGATGTTGCCCGAGTCGGTGACGATGCCTTGCGCCTGGTTGATGAGGAAGCCGAAGTGCAGGTAGCTCTGCGGGGGGAGGATGTGCAGGTGGGGCATCTCGATGTCCAGCGACTTGATGGCGCGCTCCACGTAGGGGTGTACGGGGGCTATGATGGGCACGTCGGCGGCTTTCGCGGCAAGCGTCTGCATCAGTGCGGCGAGCACGGCGCGCTTCTCCAGCAGGTCGTGGCGGTTGAGGGTGAGCAGCAGGTAGCCGCCCTTGTGCAGGCCGAGGGTGGAGAACCAGAGCGGTTGCTTGAGGCGGTGGCGGTTGTAGCGTATGGTGTCGATGAGGATGTTGCCCACGTAGTGGATGTATTCGGGTATCATGCCTTCCTGGTTGAGGTTGCGGTTGGCCACCATGCCGGCGGTGAAGAGGTAGTCGGAGATGGCGTCGACGATGGTGCGGTTCACCTCGCGCGGCATATTCATGTCGAACGAGCGGGTACCGGCTATGACGTGTGCCACCTTCAGCCCTCGCTTCTTGGCGACGATGGCGCAGCTCATGGTGGCGGTCATGTCGTCCACCACGAGCACCGTCTGGGCGGGATGCTCGTCCAGCTCCTGCTCGAAGGCAAGCATGATGGCGGCTGCCACCTGCGAGTGGTCGCGTCCGCTGACGCCGAGGTAGGCATCGGGGCGGCGCATGGCGAGGTCGGAGAAGAGCGAGGCGTCCAGCGTGGTGTCGTCCTGTCGTCCGGTGTATACGATGCGGTAGGTGATGTTCTTCCCCGCTTCCCGGGCGGCGTCCATGGCGCGGCACAGGGGGGCTATCTTCATGAAGTTGGGGCGTGCGCCCGATACGATGGTTATTTTCATTGTCACTGTTGAAAAAATGTGGGGACAAAAATACACTTTCTTCGGGAAATTATTCGTTACTTTGCAGAAAAGAATTAGGAAAGCCCCATGGCTTTTTTATTGGAAGGAGTTATCGGTAGTTATCAGGAGTTATCGGTAGTTATCGGGAGTTATCAGCCGACAAGTCGGCTTAGGAGTTAAAGCCAATACTCCGCTTTATATAAGCAAAACTGTCGGCTTCTTACTTCTGCTGACTCTCATAATCTATAAATCATAAATCTATAAATCATAAATCTATAAATCATAAATCTATAAATCCCCATGCCTACATTTGTTCAGATACTCGATTTCATTGGCACGTTTGCCTTCGCCATCAGCGGCATACGGCTGGCTTCGGCGAAGCGTTTCGACTGGTTTGGCGCCTACGTGGTGGGCTTCGTGACGGCCATCGGCGGCGGTACGATACGCGACCTGCTGCTCGACGTGACGCCCGGCTGGATGACCGACCCCATCTACCTGATATGTACCGGGCTGGCGCTGCTGTGGGTCATCCTCTTCGGCAAGCACCTCATCCATCTGAACAACACGTTCTTCATCTTCGACACCGTGGGGCTGGCGCTGTTCACGGTGGTGGGCGTGGGCAAGAGCCTGTCGCTGGGCTATCCGTTCTGGGTGGCCATCATCATGGGCAGCATCACCGGAGCGGCGGGCGGCGTGATACGCGACGTGTTCATCAACGAGATACCGCTCATCTTCCGCAAGGAGATTTACGCCATGGCGTGCGTGGTGGGCGGCGCCGCCTACTGGATTTGCGGGCTTGCCGGTATGCAGCCCTACGGATGCCAGGTGATAGGCGGGCTGGCCGTGTTCGTCACGCGCATACTGGCGGTGAAGTATAAGATTTGCCTGCCCATACTCTCGGGCAACGGCGAGGATGCCGGAGCGGCATAGCGCGTGGGATCAAGTCAAAGGAGTTATCACTTCGCTTCGCTTCGTTAGGAGTTATTCGGGAGCTTTTTATTTAGGAGTTATTGGGAGTTTAGGAGTTATTGGGAGTTTAGGAGTTATCGGGAGTTATCGGGAGTTATCAGCCGACAAGTCGGCTTAGGAGTTAAAGCCAATACTCCTGCAACGGTATCACGATATCATACACAAGAGTATCGGCTTTAACTCCTTTAACTCCTAACGAAGTGATAACTCCTTTAACTCCTAAATAAAAAATTCCCTTTAACCCCGTGGTGAATTCTGACGCACTGCCCACCCGAAAACCGTCAGAACAGGGGGGATAACTGTCAAATGGCAGTTTCCGCCCCCGGGAATGTCTGTTTCCCAGCCGTTGTGTTCCGGAAACTTCCGTATACTTGCACTCACTAAACCGAAACAAGTATTAACCATTTAACGTAGAAACAGACAAGTATGAATACCTATAGTTTTAGAAGCGACCTGATTGCCGTGCAGGAAGAACTGCTCCGCTTCGCATTTAAATTGACGGCCGACCGCGAAGAAGCGAACGACCTGTTGCAGGAGACCTCTCTCAAGGCCCTGGACAACGAAGACAAATATACCCCCGACACCAACTTCAAAGGGTGGATGTACACCATCATGCGCAACATCTTTATAAACAACTACCGCAAGGTGATGCGCGAGCAGACCTTCGTGGACCAGACCGACAACCTCTACCACCTGAACCTGCCGCAGGATTCCGGCTTCGCCAGCACCGAAAGCGCCTACGACCTGAAGGAGATGCACCGCATCGTCAACGCCCTGCCGCGCGACTATCGCGTGCCCTTCTCCATGCACGTCTCCGGATTCAAGTACCGCGAGATAGCCGACAAACTGGGACTACCGCTGGGCACCGTCAAGAGCCGCATCTTCTTCACCCGGCAGAAACTGCAGACGGAACTGAAGGACTTCGTCTGATAATTCTCTGCCATTTATGACGATATGTCAGAAAAATCTCTTATATTTGTGCGTAACAAGTTAACCCAATAACCAAAATGCTAATCACAATGAAAAAGGAAATCAAATTCAGCCTTGTTTACCGCGATATGTGGCAGTCGTCCGGTAAATATCAGCCGAGAGTGGACCAGTTGGTGCGTATCGCACCGCTCATCATCGAAATGGGTTGCTTTGCCCGCGTGGAGACCAACGGCGGAGCCTTCGAGCAAGTGAACCTGCTCTATGGCGAGAATCCGAACAAGGCAGTGCGCGCCTTTACCCGGCCTTTCAACGAAGCGGGCATACAGACGCATATGCTGGACCGCGGACTGAACGCGTTGCGTATGTACCCCGTGCCCGCCGACGTGCGCCGCCTGATGTACAAGGTGAAACACGCGCAGGGCGTCGACATCACCCGCATCTTCTGCGGACTGAACGAGACGCGCAACATCATCCCCTCCATCCGCTACGCGCTCGAAGCCGGCATGACGCCGCAGGCCACGCTCTGCATCACCCATTCGCCCGTGCACACGGTGGAGTATTACGCGGACATCGCCGACCGGCTCGTCGAAGCCGGAGCGCCTGAAATCTGCCTCAAGGACATGGCGGGCATCGGACGGCCCGGGATGCTGGGCGAACTGACGAAGACCATCAAGGAGCGGCACCCCGACGTGCTGATACAGTATCACGGCCACAGCGGACCGGGGCTGTCGATGGCTTCCATCCTCGAAGTCTGCGAGAACGGTGCCGACATCATCGACGTGGCCATGGAGCCCATGTCGTGGGGGAAGGTGCATCCCGACGTCATCTCCGTGCAGGCGATGCTGCGCGACAAAGGTTTCCAGGTGCCCGACATCAACATGAAGGCCTACATGAAGGCACGCGCCATGACGCAGGAGTTCATCGACGACTTCCTCGGTTACTTCATGGACCCCACCAACAAGCACACCTCGTCGCTGCTGCTCAAGTGCGGACTGCCGGGCGGCATGATGGGCTCCATGATGGCCGACCTGAAGGGCGTGCACGCGGGCATCAACCTGATACTGAAAGGCAAGAACCAGCCCGCACTCAGCATCGACGACCTGCTGGTGATGCTCTTCGACGAAGTGGAATACGTCTGGCCGCGGCTGGGCTATCCGCCGCTGGTGACCCCCTTCAGCCAATACGTCAAGAACGTGGCGCTGATGAACGTGATGCAGCTGGTGAAAGGCGAGGAGCGCTGGACGATGATAGACAACCACACCTGGGACATGATTCTCGGCAAGAGCGGACGCCTGCCGGGCACGCTGGCTCCCGAAATCGTGGAGCTTGCCCGCGCCAAGGGCTACGAGTTTGTCGACGCCGACCCGCAGCTGAACTACCCCGACGCGCTTGACGACTACCGCAAGGAGATGGACGAGAACGGCTGGGAGCGCGGTGACGACGACGAGGAACTGTTCGAACTGGCCATGCACGACCGCCAGTACCGCGACTACAAGTCGGGCATCGCCAAGAAGCGTTTCCGCGACGAGCTGGAGCGTGCCAAAGACGCCGCCCTGGCGAAGACCGGATACTCGGAAGAGGAGATAAAGCGGCTGAAGCGTGCCAAGGCAGACCCCGTCGTGGCTCCCTCCAAGGGTCAGGTGCTGTGGGAGGTCTCCGTGGAAGGCCCCTCGTCCGAACCCTTCATCGGCCGCAAGTACCAGCACGACGAAGTGTTCTGTTACCTCTCCACGCCGTGGGGCGAGTACGAGAAAGTGATGACCGGATTCACAGGCCGCGTCGTCGAAGTCTGTGCCCGACAAGGCGCCAACGTCAACAAGGGGGAGGTGATAGCGTACATACAGAGGAGCGATATTTTTGCTTAGTGATTAGTTCTATAGTGATTAGTGATTAGTGATTAGTGATTAGTAGTGGATGAGGGCGTGTGGCATCACTACAGAACTCAAAACGCTTTCATCCACTACTAATCACTAATCACTATAGAACTATAGAACTCAAAACGCTTCCGTCATATTGAAGTAGAACAGCGTCTGTTTGTTCACCGTATTCTTTCCTAAGTCCAGGCGTACGTTCATGCGTGGTTGCACTTCGATGCGCAGACCTACGCCGTAGTTGGGCAGCACGCCTTCAATCTTGCCCATGGTGGGTCCCATGAATCCGCATCCGGTCCATGCCACGAAGCCCAGGTGGTGCAGCAGGCGTTTCAGGCGCGTGCTGCGGTCGGTGTTTATCATCTGACGGTACTCGGCGACGACGACGTGCGACGACTTGTCGCGGTACTGCCCCATGTAGTAGCCGCGCAGGTCGAAGGGCGTGCCCGTGAGCGGGTACTGGGTGAGGGGGACGTGCCCCAAGGCGTGCTTGCTCTGCGCCGTCCAGGCAATCACCTTGCGGTGGCCCACGGAGCGGTACTGGCGGTAGTCGAGCTCCAGCCGGTAGAAGTTGTTGTAGCTGCCCAGCACCTTGCTGTACACCATGCCCCGGAAGTCGAGATACATACCGCGGTAGGCGTTGGCGGGGATGTCGCGGCTGTCGTAGGTGAGGAGGAAGCCCAGTCCGGAGTCGAAATTCCGGTAGCCGTCGGGCGTGCCGCCTGCCGCCACGTAGCCGGGCTCTTCGGCAAGCAGTTCGCCGGGTTCGGTGAAGTGGTCGTAGTTGATGTCCACCTGCGGGCCGGCGAAGACGTTGCTCTCTCCCAGCCGGAACAGGAACCAGGGGTTCACCTGCACGCCGCTGTAGCGGTAGCGGCTGGTGCGGTCGCTGCGGACGTAGTCGCGGTTCGTGCTGTAGCCGATGCCGTAGTAGTTGTCTTCCGTGTTCTTGTAGGCGACTTTCCCGAAGATGCGGAAGCGGTCGCCCTTGAAGAAGAGCTGCGGCTTCACCATCAGGTTGATGCCGCCCTTGAATATGTAGGCGATGGAAATGGGCAGCACGGAGCGCAGCTGGGTGGTGTCGCCGGGGTTCATGCGGAAGGTCAGCAGGGCGCTTCCGCCTATGAGGGCGCCGAAGTCGGGCGTGTAGCTGGGTCCTCCCAGGATGTTGTAGTGGAAGTTGCGCTGTGCCACGCGCTGTCGGCGCAGTTCCTTCTTGCTCGGGGTGCGGACGGTGTCGGCGGCGCCTGCAAGGCGGGGTGCGCCGGTGTTGGCATCAGTGCCTGCCACGGCCGTTGCCACGGGCTGTTCTTGCGCCGTAGCCGTTGTGGCTGTCAGTATCAGGGCGAAGAGCCCCAGTATGCATCTTTTCATATCGTACGAATAGGTGTGCAAAGAAAACTATTTTATTTGGATTGGTTTTGGGTGGAATAGATAATAAATCTAAAAGAGGATACTATTTTCTCGAAAAAAGACATTATCTTTGCTTGCTCCCGTCCCGTGGGGCGGGCGAATCCGTCTCGCGGGACGGGGAAAGGTCATCTCGCGGGACGAGGGAAATCATCCCGTGGGACGAGGAAATCCGTCTCACAAGGCGAAATGCCATCCGCGTGCCATACCCGGTCAGTGTGCATACATAATTATTATTAACCAATATTTCTGATATGAACAAACGAATTTTATCTGCAATCCTCATCGGCGCCTCGCTGCTTCCGTTGCAGGCGCAGGAGGGCAGGGGAGGGATAACTCCCGCCATGCTCGGCCAGCTCCGCCAAAGCTATCAGGGCACGCCTTCCGACAAGGCGCTGCGCAACGCCATCGGCAACAACGACATCCGCAAACTCGCCCTCAACCAGGAGAACCTGACGGGCATGGACACGCATTTCTCCATCCGTGTCGACTCCAAGGGCATCACCGACCAGAAGTCGTCGGGCCGCTGCTGGCTCTTCACGGGGCTGAACGTGATGCGCGCCAAGGCGCTGGCACGCTACGGCTTCCGCTCGTTCGAGTTCTCGCAGACCTATCCTTTCTTCTGGGACCAGCTGGAGAAGTCGAACCTCTTCCTGCAGGGCATCATCGACACCGCCCGCCAGCCGCTGGACGACCCCACCGTGGAGTGGCTGCTGAAGCATCCGCTGAGCGACGGCGGCACGTTCACCGGCGTGGCCGACATCGTGGGCAAGTACGGACTCGTGCCCAAGAGCGCCATGCCCGAGACGCACAGCAGCGAGAACACCTCCCGTATGTCCAAACTCATCGCGCTCAAGCTGAAGGAGTACGCCCTCCGTCTGCGCCAGCTTGCCGCCGACGGTGCCAAGCCCGCCGCGCTGGAGAAGGAGAAGAGCGCCATGCTCTCCACCGTCTACCGGATGCTGGTGCTCAACCTCGGCGTCCCGCCCACGGAGTTCGACTTCGTGCGCACCGACGCCAAGGGCAACCCCGTGGAGACGGAGCACCACACGCCGATGTCCTTCCTTGAGAAGTATGGCGACCGCCGCCTGCTCACCGACTACGTGATGCTGATGAACGACCCCAGCCGCGACTACTACAAGTGCTATGAGATAGACTACGACCGCCACCGCTACGACGGCCGCAACTGGACGTACGTCAACCTGCCCGTGGAAGACATCAAGCAGATGGCCATCGCCTCGCTCCGCGACAGCACCATGATGTACTTCTCCTGCGACGTGGGCCAGTTCCTCAACTCCGAACGCGGCCTGCTCGACCCGCGCAACTACGACTACGGCTCGCTTCTGGGCACTTCCTTCGGCATGGACAAGAAGCAGCGCATACAGACCTTCTCCAGCGGCTCCTCGCACGCCATGACCCTCATGGCCGTGGACCTCGACAAGGACGGGAAACCCCTGAAGTGGATGGTGGAGAACAGCTGGGGCGCCTCCAACGGCTACCAGGGACACCTCATCATGACCGACGAGTGGTTCGACGAGTATATGTTCCGCCTGGTGGTGGAGACCAAGTACGTCCCCGCCAAGGTGCTGGAAATCCTCAAACAGAAACCCGTACGCCTGCCGGCGTGGGACCCGATGTTTGCGGAAGAAGAGGGGTTTTAGTTCTATAGTTCTATAGTGATTAGTGATTAGTGGGGGATGGGGGCTGCGCGGTAATTGATTTTTCATCCACGTCATTCTGCGGCTGAAAAATTGATTACCGCTACCTGACACCCGCTCCCTGCCTCCCCCCGACATCTGACACCCAACACTAATCACTAATCACTATAGAACTAATCTCCAACCTCGTGTTCGTTAACGAAAGGAATTACGGAAATTTCTCCGTAATTCCTTTCGTTTTTGCTCTATATTCACATTCTTTTTTGTTACTTTTGCGGACAAATTATGAAACCATTATTTTAAATAAACGCATGGCAAATGTAATTAAGTTACGCAAAGGCCTTGACATCAACCTGAAAGGCAAAGCCGCCGCAGAGTATATGTCTGTGAAGGAGCCGCGATTCTACTCGCTGGTGCCCGACGATTTCACAGGCGTCACTCCGAAAGTGGTGGTGAAGGAGCAGGAATATGTGATGGCCGGGGGACCCTTGTTCATCGACAAGAATCATCCTGAATTGAAATTTGTATCGCCCGTAAGCGGCGTAGTGACGAGCGTGGAACGCGGTGCGCGCCGTAAGGTGCTGAACATCGTGGTGGAGGCCGCCGCCGAGCAGGACTATGAAGAGTTCGGCCCGATGGACCCCTCGCGGATGGACGCGCAGGAAGTGAAGGAAGCGCTGCTGCAGGCAGGTATGTTCGCCTTCATCCGCCAGCGCCCGTACGACGTGGTTGCCGACCCGACGCAGGCGCCGAAGGCCATCTTCGTCTCCGCGTTCGACAGCAGCCCGCTGGCTCCCGACTTCGAGTTCGCCCTGAAAGGCGAGGAAGCCAACTTCCAGACCGGACTCGACGCCCTGTCGCGCATGGCGAAGACCTATCTGAACATCAGTGTGAAACAGACCGCGGCCGCCCTCACGCAGGCACGGAACGTGACCGTCACGGCATTCGACGGGCCCCATCCGGCTGGCAACGCAGGTGTGCAGATCAACCACATCGCCCCCATCGTGAAGGGCGAGACCGTGTGGACCGTCGGCGCCGAAGCCGTCATCTTCATCGGACGGCTGATGAACACCGGACGCGTGGACCTCACCCGCACCGTGGCCCTGACGGGCAGCGAGGTGCTGAAACCCGCTTACTGCAAGCTGAAGGTCGGCGCCCTGCTGACCGACGTCTTCAAGGGCAACGTGACCACCGGCAAAGACCTGCGCTACATCAGCGGCAACGTGCTGACGGGCAAGCAGGTGTCGCCCAACGGATACCTCGGCGCTTTCCACAGCCAGCTCACCGTCATCCCCGAAGGAGACGAGACGCACGAGATGCTGGGATGGATTATGCCGCGTTTCGGCCAGTTCAGCGTCAACCGTTCCTACTTCAGCTGGCTGGCGGGCAAGAAGGAATATGCCATCGACGCCCGCATCAAGGGCGGCGAACGCCACATGATTATGTCCGGCGAATACGACCGCGTCTTCCCCATGGACATCTTCCCCGAATACCTGCTGAAGGCCATCATCGCGGGCGACATCGACCGCATGGAAGCCCTGGGCATCTACGAAGTGGCACCCGAAGACTTCGCGCTCTGCGAGTTCGTATGCTCCTCGAAGGTGGAAGTGCAGCGCATCGTGCGTGCGGGACTCGATATGCTCCGTGCCGAAATGGCGTAAATTAATGATGAATGGTGAATTATGAATTATGAATTGCGGTGAAAAGGCAGTTCGTAGGTTTATGATTCAAAATTCAAAATTCAAAATTCAAAACTAAAAATTCTAAATGAAAGCGTTAAGAAATTATCTCGACAAGATAAAGCCGAACTTTGAAGAGGGCGGCAAGCTCCACGCATTCCGCTCGGTGTTCGACGGCTTCGAAACATTCCTGTTCGTGCCCAACACCACCGCGAAATCGGGAACGCACATACACGACTCCATCGACAGCAAACGTATCATGTCGATGGTGGTCATTGCGTTGGTGCCGGCATTGCTGTTCGGTATGTACAACGTAGGTTACCAGCATTTCCATGCCACCGGCGCCACCGGCAGCTTCGCGGAAATGTTCGCCTACGGTTTCCTGGCTGTATTGCCTAAGATTATTGTTTCCTACGTAGTGGGTCTGGGCATCGAGTTCGTCGTGGCCCAGTGGAAGAAGGAGGAGATTCAGGAAGGCTTCCTGGTTTCCGGTATCCTGATTCCGATGATTGTCCCGGTGGACTGTCCGTTGTGGATTCTCGCCGTTGCCACGGCATTCTCCGTCATCTTCGCCAAGGAGGTGTTCGGCGGCACGGGCATGAACGTGTTCAACGTTGCCCTGATTACGCGCGCCTTCCTCTTCTTCGCCTATCCGACGAAGATGTCCGGCGACGCCGTATGGGTGTCGGGCGACAGCATCTTCGGGCTGGGGAAGACGGTGGACGGGCTGACCGTTGCCACCCCGCTGGGCATCGCTGCCACCACGCCGGCAGGACAGGCGGTGGATATGCCCTATTCGCTGTGCGACATGGTGTGTGGTTTCATCCCCGGTTCCATCGGTGAGACGAGCGTCATCGCCATCGCCCTCGGCGCCATCCTGCTGCTGTGGACGGGCATTGCCAGCTGGAAGACGATGCTGTCCGTATTCGTGGGCGGCGCCTTCATGGGCTGGGTGTTCAATGCCGTCGGTCCGGACACGGCGATGGCCCAGATGCCCTGGTACCAGCACCTCGTGCTGGGCGGGTTCTGCTTCGGTGCCGTCTTCATGGCCACCGACCCCGTGACCTCCGCACGCACGGAGACGGGCAAGTACATCTTCGGGTTCCTCATCGGCGCGATGGCCATCATCATCCGCGTGCTCAATCCCGGTTACCCCGAAGGCATGATGCTCGCCATCCTGCTGATGAACATCTTCGCCCCGCTGATAGACTACTGCGTGGTGCAGAGCAACATCAACCGCCGCGCGAAACGGACAGCAGTTAAATAATTGTGAATTGTGAATTATGAATTTTGGTTGGAAATCAAAGGGATTCAGGTTCAAGAGGATTCAGTTCAAGAGGATTCAGTTCAAGGGAATTAGGTTCAAGCGATTCAAGCATCAAGATTGATAATTCAAAATTCAAAATTCAATATTCAAAATTAAACAAGATGAATACCAATAGTAACAGTTATACCATCATTTATGCTGCGGTAATGGTCGTTGTCGTGGCATTCCTGCTGGCATTCGTAAGTTCCTCCTTGCGCACGACGCAGCAGAAGAACGTGGAACTCGACACGAAGAAGCAGATTCTTGCCGCCCTCAACGTGAAGGACGTGAAGGATGCCGAAGCAGAATATAACAAATATGTGAAAGGCGATATGCTGATGAACGCCGACGGTACGCTGACGGCGAACACCGGCGCTTTTGCCACCGCCTACGAGAAGGAAGCCAAGGAGAACAACCGCCTGCACGTGTTCGTGGCAGAGGTTGACGGCAAGAAGAAATACGTGTTCCCCGTCTACGGCGCAGGCCTTTGGGGAGCCATCTGGGGCTATGTGGCGCTGGACGGCGATAAGGACACCGTCTATGGCGTCTACTTCTCGCACGCCAGCGAGACTCCGGGGCTGGGTGCCGAAATCGCCACCCCGCACTTCCAGGGAGAATTCCCCGGCAAGAAGACGCTGGCCGACGGCGAAATCGCCTTGGGCGTTGTGAAGAACGGAAAGGTAGAGAACCCCGACTATCAGGTCGACGGCATCTCCGGCGGCACCATCACCTCCATGGGAGTGAACGATATGCTGAAGAACTGCCTGGGCAGCTACAAGAATTTTTTAACCAATAAAGACGAGGAGGAATAAGGATATGGGACAACTGTTTTCGAAGAAGAATAAAGAAGTATTCTCTACTCCGCTCGGACTGAACAACCCCGTCACCGTGCAGGTGCTGGGCATCTGTTCCGCCCTGGCCGTCACCGCGAAGCTGGAGCCCGCCATCGTGATGGGACTCTCCGTGACGGTGATTACGGCATTTGCCAACGTGGTGATTTCGCTGCTGCGCAAGACCATCCCCAACCGCATCCGCATCATCGTGCAGCTGGTGGTCGTTGCCGCGCTGGTGACGATTGTAAGCGAGGTGCTGAAGGCCTTCGCCTACGACGTGAGCGTGCAGCTCTCCGTCTACGTGGGTCTGATTATCACCAACTGTATCCTGATGGGACGTCTGGAAGCCTTCGCCATGCAGAACGGCCCGTGGGAGTCGTTCCTCGACGGAGTGGGCAACGGACTGGGCTATGCCAAGATTCTGATCATCGTGGCTTTCTTCCGCGAACTGCTGGGCTCGGGCACGCTGCTCGGTTTCAACGTCCTGAACCATGAATGGCTGAAGAACCTCGGCTATGTGAACAACGGCCTGATGCTGATGCCGCCCATGGCGCTGATTCTCTGCGCCTGCATCATCTGGTATCAGCGTGCTCATAATAAGGAATTGCAAGAAAAATGATGAGATCTCAGATTTATGATTTCAGATTTATAATTTATTTCCTTGAGGTCATTTATGGAGAATGCAGACAAAGCATAATCATAAGTTATAAATCATAAATCATAAATCATAAATTACTAAATTATGGAACATTTATTAAGTTTATTCGTCCGCTCCATCTTTGTGGACAACATGATATTCGCCTTCTTCCTCGGTATGTGCTCCTACCTGGCCGTGTCGAAGAATGTGAAGACAGCCGTCGGGCTGGGCATCGCCGTGACTTTCGTGCTGGTGGTGACACTTCCGGTCAACTACCTGTTGCAGACCAAGGTGCTGGCCGCCAACGCCCTCATCGAGGGTGTCGACCTCAGCTTCCTGAGCTTTATTCTTTTCATTGCCGTGATTGCCGCCATCGTGCAGCTGGTGGAGATGATTGTGGAACGTTTCAGCCCCTCGCTCTACGCTTCGCTGGGCATCTTCCTGCCGCTGATTGCCGTGAACTGCGCCATCATGGGAGCCTCGCTCTTCATGCAGCAGCGCATCACGCTGGGCGAGAGCGACCCGAAGTTCATCGGCGGCATCGCCGACGCCGTTTCCTACGCGTTGGGCTCGGGCATCGGCTGGCTGCTTGCCATCGTGGGCCTGGCCGCCATCCGCGAGAAGATGGCCTACTCTGACGTGCCCGCTCCGCTGAAAGGCCTGGGCATCACGTTCATCACCGTAGGCCTGATGGCAATGGCGTTTATGTGTTTCTCTGGTTTGAACATCTAAAAAGAAAGGAATAAGACAATGGATATGAATTTGATATTGGCAAGCATTGGAGTGTTCCTCACGGTTGTTCTCCTGCTTGTAGTGGTCCTGCTGGTCGCCAAGAACTTCCTGGTGCCGTCGGGCAATGTGAACATTACCATCAACGGTAAGGATACTATTTCCGTAGGACAGGGCGGCAGCCTGCTGAGCACACTGTCCGAAAACGGCATCTACCTCTCCTCCGCCTGTGGCGGAAAGGGCTCTTGCGGACAGTGCAAGTGCCAGGTGCCCGAAGGCGGCGGTGAGATTCTAGATTCCGAAAAGGGACATTTCACCCGCAAACAGATAAAGGATAATTGGCGCCTTGCCTGCCAGTGCAAGGTGAAAGGCGATTTGGGCATCAAGGTGCCCGAGTCCGTGATGGGCGTGAAGGAGTACGAATGTACGGTCATCAGCAACAAGAACGTGGCCACCTTCATCAAGGAGTTCAAGGTGCAGCTGCCCAAGGGCGCGCACATGGATTTCCTGCCGGGTTCGTACGCCCAAATCAAGATTCCCGCCTTCTCCATGGACTACGACAAGGACATCGACAAGAGCCTGATTGGCGACGAGTACCTGCCCGCATGGCAGAAGTTCGGCCTCTTCCCGCTGAAGTGCGTGAACCCCGAACCCACCATCCGCGCCTACTCCATGGCCAACTACCCTGCCGAAGGCGACGTCTTCATGCTGACCGTCCGCATCGCCACTCCGCCCTTCAAGGCAGACCGCAGCGGCTTCATGGATGTGAACCCGGGTATCGCCTCTTCCTACATCTTCACGCTGAAACCGGGCGACAAGGTGCTGATGAGCGGTCCTTACGGTGACTTCCACCCGCACTTCGACTCGAAGAAGGAGATGATTTGGGTAGGCGGTGGCGCCGGTATGGCTCCGTTGCGTGCGCAGATTATGCACATGACCAAGACGCTGCACACGACCGACCGCGAAATGCACTACTTCTACGGCGCGCGTGCCCTGAACGAGGTGTTCTACCTGGACGACTTCCTCGGCATCGAGAAGGAGTTCCCCAACTTCCACTTCCACCTGGCGCTGGACCGTCCGGACCCCGCAGCCGATGCGGCAGGCGTGAAGTACACCGCAGGCTTCGTTCACCAGGTGATGCTGAACACCTACCTGAAGGACCACGAGGCTCCGGAAGACATCGAATACTATATGTGCGGCCCCGGCCCGATGTCGAAGGCGGTGGTGGCCATGCTCACCGACCTCGGCGTAGAGGAGAGCTCCATCATGTATGACAACTTCGGCGGATAATCATTCCCGCTTTTCTGAATAAAGAAGACTCCGGCAGGGCGCAGCAGTGTGCCTCTGTCGGAGTTTTTTCGTTAAAAGCTTTAAAGGGTAAAGTAGAGTTGATACTATGCATTTGCTACTTATATATTCAAAATCATGTTTGTTTTCTGAAAAATATAGTACTTTGAGTACGGATATCTTGCCATATTTCTTCTTTTTAAAAAGATTTTTTTAATTTTGCGATGTTTCCCACGTCGAGGCTCCTTTAGCTGGAGTGAATGGGTGGGAGGCATATACATAAAAAGGCGTTTACTGAACGCTTTGGTTTTGACGATGTAAGAATCTCGCAAATTCCAAATTGTCTGTCAAAAACAAAGCAACGGTGAATGCCCCGTGGGTGTATTATAGGTGCTCCGATTGTGTTTAACTTTTTGAAGTTAGAAGCACAAGTCGGTTGTATTATCATACATCGGCGTGGGGCTTTCGACGTTGCTCGTTTCGACAGACAGGGCAATGCGAGAGCCTTTACATCGTGGAACGGGCAACAGGAATTGGCTCCACGCTTGAACCGAAATATAAAACATATTACGCTGATATTCAGCAATACAATAACGGGAACTTTATGAATTGATACCATAGAGTTCCCGTGTTTTGTAATTACAATGCGATGCTTGATTGAGCTACTTTGATTGCATCTGACTTTAATTCTTCTTCATCTTCCACTGCATCGAGGACTTTATCTGCGACCCATAGAGTGAGAAGTTCTTTTTCGTCAATGTTGAAATAGTTAGCTATTTGAATAACTTGTGTACGTTTTGCACGTCTATCACCTCTTTCGATTTTTGAAAACATTGGGGTGTCAATCTCAAGAAGGGAGGCCAATTGTCGTTGCAGCACTCCATTCTCCATTCTTAGTTCTTTTATCTTTTGTCCTAACAGCATCTTTATCTCAATTTTACTATTTACCTATAATTTCCCAATGACCACCTTTATTAGGTCCAACTCGTTTAACAACACCTGTATCTTGAAGGTGTTTCATATTAGTGGCAATCCAACGGCGAGATACACCAATCTTTTCTGCAATCTCAGAAAGGGTTAAATTAGGATTATTCCTGATTTCATTGATAATTTGCAGTGCAGTTTCTGGTGCACTTTGCAGTGCAGTTTCTGGTGCACTTTGTAGTGCAGTTTTTAGTGAACCTCGTTTAGATGCTTTTAGTGAACCATCTTTATGAGCAATGTCTACGATAATATTACCTGCAGCTTCATGACAAGGAATGGTTATTCTAAAAAAGGTTCGTTCATCATCAGTAACTACAGTGGCTCTTGGTGAACCATTGTTTTCCAAAACATTTTGGATTGTCGGAATACCGGTACTGCGCCCTTCCGTCAAATCCAATTCCTTAAGATATTCACCGAGCCTGCGATTACGATAACGCTTAGATACTAAGATCTCGCACCTTGAAATATCGGCAGCAGAAATACTTCTATCGGGGCCACCGACATTCTGTATGGTGATTCCTTGAGGTTCTACAGTGATAACCACTGGCTCCCATTCGCGATAATCCCTATGATAGAGTGAGTTTGTTACACTCTCCTCCAATGCTTGGTATGGATAGGTGACAAACTTTTGACTTCTACTACTATCCTTGGGTTTTATCACCGTTTGCATAACAAGCATACGATTCAGATATTCCAATGTTCTATCAATTATCTGTGTTATAGAACCCTTAATTACAGGACCTTCATATAAATTGTTGGGATTATTCAGTCGTCCTTCAGGGAAATATACCACTTCAACTTGTGTACGCTTAAAGAATTTGCTAGGGTCTTCGCAGAACATCATAGCTGCCACATTTCTAAGCATGCGATTTTCCTTTGGGCCGACATACAAATCCATTTGCTCCAAGATACTTTCGAGAGGTTTTGTATATAACTCATTGGCAAGTTTGCTACCCACCTTCACCAAATATTCTCTTAACAATAGCGTCGAAATATCTTCAATCTTAATATCAGGATTACCACGTTCATCAAATGGCACACGGCTTGCCAATTCACGCAGTTCATCAAGAACTTCCCCCTTGGCTATGATACTGCTTGTGCCACTACGAACATAGAAATACTCCTTTGTATTACTCTTGGCAGTTACGTTCTCTGGAACAGAGTATGGTCGGTTGATGCCTGCTGGACACCATATTACAAGCACTAATTTGCCATCTACCTCCTCAACGCTAGTGCGAGGCATATAATAAGGAGAAATCTTGTTGTTGTAGCCTACCATATCTTGAAGTATACCATCGATCTTTTCTGTAGGTATTCCTTCGACTGGACGAATGGCTACTCCTGTTGCATCGTCAGTATCAACACCTACTACTATGTAACCACCTCCAAGATCATCAAAATCGTTAGCGAACGCACATACACTATGGTATATACTCGCTGGATTCCAACCCTTCTTAAACTCAATTCGGTTGGATTCTATCTTCTGCTTGCTGAGCAGGTCGTTTATGTTTATTGCAAGTGCCATCTTGTTTATGTATTATATCGCTGTTCAGTTATAACTTTCTAAAATACGTATGGCAGACGAATCTACCATACGGGTTGTTCAGTTTTCCTTCTTAGGCAAAGAATCTACGCCACTAGATTTGCACATTGTATCTACGGTCTACCAATCCATCTTTAATATAGCATAAGCAAGCATTAAAATGTCTAACATAACTGAGGTTATTCCTATAATTAGTGCCAATTTAGAGGACAATATTAGGCTACAAACAGATAGACTAATAGACAATACACTTACTGCAGACTACCACTTTATTATCTAATGCTATTTTATAGCATCGTTGAGACAGTACGCATCTAAAGCTATGCATGCATAGGCAATGTTCCCCCAATGCGGAATTACCGACAATGTCGTTAAGACTAACGATAAAGAGCAAATCTTCGATGATTTGTCTGCAATCATCTTTTCTAATGTAGGAAGAATTCTTTTAGAAAAGAACTCTCTAACCTACACGCAAAATGTTTTTTGTTTCATTTTACAAAAGGTTTAAATTGTTATTAACTATGAAACTCACTCAAATTGCAGGGCCTCCATGAGTTTCAGCCACTTGACCTTTGGCAGAACCTACTCTCCCGCTTTCGCAGTACCATCGGCGCATATAGCCTTAACTTCTCTGTTCGGAATGGAAAGAGGTGATCCCTATATGCTATATCCACCGTCGCAATATTATTTTTCGTTATCTGGACGTTTAATATCAAAAGAACGTTCTAATTCCAACTCAGGACGAGTTAATAAAATCGGCATACCTTTTCTATCATCAATAGATATTTCATTAGACGCATTCTTAGCTCTTGTTTTTGCCCATTCTCTCAGATTTGTTATTTGCTCCTTCATTGTTGTTGACAGAGGAACAGTTTTTTCTATAGCTTCAACAATATGGGCTGCTTCTAACTTTGGTTCATCAGGATTCTGTACATAAGCTGCAAACATTGCTTCCTTGATACACTCTTCAATCTCTGCACCATTAAATCCTTCGGTTTTCTTTCCAAGAATACCCAAAGGAAACTTACTTGGGTCTTGACCTTTCTTTTTTAGATGAATGGAAAAAATGTTTTGTCTTTCCTGTGTAGTTGGCAAATCAACAAAGAATATTTCATCAAATCTTCCTTTTCTCAGTAGTTCTGGAGGTAGTAAATTAATATTATTTGCTGTAGCTACCACAAATACAGGAGAAGTTTTTTCCTGCATCCATGTAAGGATAGTTGAAAATATTCGAGAGGTCACACCGCCATCTGTCGAACCACTAGATTGCACACCATTGAGGCCTTTCTCAATTTCATCTATCCATAAAACGCAAGGAGCAACAGCTTCAGCAGTAGCAATAGCCTTTCGAATATTGTCTTCACTACTACCCACTAATCCTTGGTAGACTTTACCAATGTCTAATCGAAGTAAAGGCATATTCCAAAATGAAGCTATGCTCTTTGCTGTGAGACTTTTACCGCAACCTGGAACACCTAAAAGCAATAAGCCTTTTGGCTCCTGTAATCCAAAGTCTCGAGCTTTTTTCTCATACGCTTTTTGCCTCTTAAACAGCCAATCCTTAAGTACCTCCATACCACCTACGTCTTTTAGACTTTCGTTTTTAGGGAAATAATCAAGAATTCCAGATTTCTTAATAATCTGTTCCTTTTCAGATGATACAGTGTAAGGTGCATTCGGGCCAAGATCATCCTTAACAGCGGCAAGACAAAAAGCCAAATCAGCTTCCATTGAAGTCATTCCTAATGCAGCATCAACCATTCGGTTTCTCATTTCTATCGTGAGGTTAATTTTGCATTGTCTTTCAACTACACCTAGAGTTTTTTCCATATCTCCTCTGTCTGGTAAAGGGATATTCAATACGGTAACATATTTCTCTAGTTCAATAGGCAGTTTGTAAACAGCTGATAAAACAATAGCATGAGAGTTTGTATGTCTCGCTTTCTCGGCAATTGAACGTATGTAAAATTTTACATTTTCTTCTTCAATGTAATTGTTAAAGTCCTCCAGAATAAATATATCCTTACTGGATTCTCTATCATTAAGAATATATTTAAGAGTCTCTTCTGGCTCAACAATTTCTTCTCCATCCTTATTTAGAATAGGAGATGGGGTAATACCATCTATTAATCTAAGACCATCAACGCAGTTCCAATTAAACAAGCGCAAATTCTTATTCTCTGATCTAAGAGTATTGACAATCCCTTCAATTTTTTGTTTGGTTCTGTCATATTCGTAGCTCGTAAGATATAATACAGGGTAATATGCCTTAAGCATATCCTTGATTTTTGAATATATAGCTTCCATTTTATTTTTGTTCAATAGATTGCGTATTTACTCGACGTGGTTTCATCTTCGCTAAGTACTTAGCCGGAATTTTTTCTTTTTTAGTCATGATTCTCTTATTACCCAACAATTGCTCTAATACATCCATTGCATCATGAGCCCTCTCATTTACATCATTAGGGAGGTAGTCAGAATCTGTTACAATAGTACCATCCTTTAAGATGACAAATTTGATTTGAGCAACAGGTTCATCCTCGTTTTTGTCTTTTGAACGTCCGACCATAAAGAAGCTGTATACTTCCTCTGTGGTTGGTGTAAAACGTTCGTTGGATTTATAGGTGAATCCCTTTTTCTTAAATTCTTGGACTAATGAATTTTTGGCATATGCTGCATTAAGGGCATAGAACTGATTTTGCAATTCTTCGACTTTTTGTTCTGCATTGGGCATATAGTATGTATTATATGTAACTTCATTAGTTGCAAGGTTCAGTTTTAATGCATATTCTCCATACAACTTAGTTCCTTGTTTTGCATCTGTTACTAATAACTCATTCCCTTTAATGGAATATGACCACCCGAGGCTGTCGCATGCGGACTTTAAAACGTCTACATGCATCACCTTCGGGTTACGTACAAATCTAGAGGACTCGAATCTTGACATAACTATTCTATTTCATATTTTGTTGCAATATCCAATATCTCTGTTGAGTACAAGAATGTTTTGCTTCCGTTCCATCGTGTCACATGATTATCATGTGCGTTTATGATTACTAGAAGTTCGTCATTCAATTCAAATTTTTCATATTGAAATTGAACCCCTTCAATATCAAATATTATACGTTTCTGACTTTCGTTATATATTATGCTCAGATTGTTAAAATCATCGCACTTTTTTATTATTCTTCTAAGAGAATTATGAACGTCGGAAAGTCCCATTTTCTTTTCAATGCCCAATTTTATTGCTGAAGCTAAAACGTTAGCACCAGCTAATACTTTGAAAAGTTTATCAACATTTTCGAGACTAAGATTTGTTGGAGAGCACATTTTCTTAGCCGTATTCACAGATTCCATAGTTATTCGAGCACCTTGTGTTTTGTCCATCGCGTCAGATACTAATACCTTTATTTCTGAGATAGAAACGCTATCACAAACAGAAGGAACTGGCTTTTGGGCTTTTGACTGATTTATTGAACCCGTATTTCTTTGTGTTTTGCCTGGGAATATTTTCTTATCAGGTATGGCATCAACTAATTTCAGATTATTCTCCAGCAACTCTAAAGTAGAAGGATCATCAATTGCGTTTGAAGAGAGTTCTTTTGATATGTTCTCAAGAGAAGACTTGTACTTCTTCTTGTCTTTCGCATTAAGGCCACCCATATTTGATGCAGCCACCAACTCATGACCGATTCTAGTGAGTTGCTTGTAAAGAGCCTCCTTTAGGCATCCCAAGGTCTTTTCTTCTATCAAGTCATCAATCGGACTGAATAGCTTATGAATTTCAGGATTATCAATGCCTAAAAAATAATCCAAACGCTCATTTTTATAGTTGTTAAGAGATTCAATGTCAAGGCTTTCAATCTCTTTCATAATTCTTGACGCATATATCTCTGCAAATTCCAATTGAAAATCTGCATATTTGTTTTTTGCAACTGTATGATGAGCTAAAGTCATTTCTTCTCTTCGAACATGCTTCTGTTGTTCAGACACAGAGAAAGATAAGACATTAAAGCTTCCTGAGAACAAGACCTTCTGATCTCCTTTGACCTCGATTACATTCTTAAGATGAAACTCTGGCAACTGTACATAAAAGAAGTTCGGATATTGATCATCTAATTGCTTAATACCAGGTTCTACTTCCTCGTCCATCATTGGCTTTCCGTCATTATTTGACGCAGGTTCAGAATAAGCGATAAAAACTCTCTTGTTTTCATCCTTCAAGAAATTTTCAATCAATGGTCCTCGGTCATGCATAAATGCTCCTTTTCTAATCCACGGACTGATAAGCCAGATTTCATCCGGATCGTCTTCGTTGAAAATTTTTTGAAGTTCTAATTCGAAAGACAATGAGTCGTATAGAGCCTTTTTATGCAATCTTTCTTTACCTGAAGATGAAGGTATAGTGATTGGAAGATCTTGTGTGTTGATAGAATCAGCATTTTGTGCTTTTTCCTCTTCAATGACAAGTTGTTTTTCTGCTTCCTTAATGTCTTCAGAAATCTCAGACTTTGCAACCTCTACTTCATCACCTTCAAGCACAATAGTTTCTTCATCAATTTCACATTCGAACTTAATACAATTCTCTAGCAGTTCAGACATCAACTCTACATTTGAATTGATTTGCTCAGCCATGGTTTCATTCAGGGCATTAGTGTTTTCATCGAAAACGAATGCACGTACCTGATCAGATGAAGCTACACTTTGAACAAAGCAAACATACACTTTGTAACTTGCCACATGGCCTTCACTCCAAACAGCACTTTCCAACAGATAGCGATTTTGAGGGAAATGCACATCCTGTGCTTGACATTCTGCAAATTGTTTAATCTGGTCCAACGTGAGGTCAAGATTATCACAAGGTGTATTGATTTCTGTAATTTTAGAATTATTATCGCCAATGCAATTTTTGATATTTAGCCAAGACATATGAGATTTATCTACGTAAATATCAAAAGTCTTGGAATAGGTATCAGGGCGTTCTCCTTTGTCTGCATATGTACGTCCAGCATCTGTAAGCGCCATACATGAATCATCACCTTCGATGGCATTAAATCCGCGAAGCGTTTCTATTGCAGTGCGTAATATAGACTGTTCTGCCTTATCATTGACCACATCCAATCCTAATATAAGTCCCATTTTATCAAAGGAGGAGGTTTCATCAGCAAGAAGGATGCCAACAATACCTTTTTCTAACGATGTGATTTTAGCAGGCCTTTGAGTTTTTCCTGTATAAGTAGCTTTTACAAAACTGATATCGTAAGAAATATATCCGAAAATTCTTTCTGAAATCTTTTTTTCTTCGAAGACAGCCTTTGCAATGCGAGTTCCTATAGGTTCTTGGATCTTCTTTGGAACTGTATTGTTATGTTTCTTTATCTTGCTCATCTTACAGCATCTTTAAGTTGTTCAAAACTAACAGTTTCCATGTTTGCTATGGAAGCTGCATAATTGCTATTGCTTTCAAATTGACGTTTGTTTCCTACGACAATAAGAAGACGTCTTGCACGAGAGAATGCTACGTTTATACGTTCTATCTCCTTTGCAAAACCAATGTTGTTCTTAGGATTACTTCGTACTGTAGAAACGATAATAATATTACGTTCCATGCCCTGGAATCTGTCGACAACATCCATTCTATAGTTTTTACCTTTGTACTTTTTCTTTATCTCCCGACTTTGTGCACTATAGAATGTGATGATGCCAATTTCCTTATCTTCAGGCTTTTGCTGAGCATTAATAAACTCAGAATAGCCATCTGCTTGTTGAAGAGCTTTTAGAACTAAATCAATAGCCTTAAGTTCACCTTCATTTTTATAACCAGGACTCAAATATGTTTCAGGAGTATGGACATCAATCCATACAGCATGAGTGCTTGGATTGATAATTGGATTCAAAGTAATACCATGCCATCTACTACCTTTATTTGCTAAATCAGGGATGTCCATAGTCTCGGAAATACCACATTTCAAACCTCCAGTAGCAGCAAGTTCTTCTTGATAGAACTGCTTAATAGTATTCATGATTTGTTCATGCATACGGTACTGAGTATCCAAAGTTGCGACAATGGTTTTTCGTACTTTTGCGGCAGCTTCGAACAAACGCTTAAACTGAGATTCTGCTTTTTGAAGTTTTTCGGCTATATTCTTTTTTCCGATTTTCTCAAGAGCACTATCAATCGTATTCTCGTCCATCATAGGAGGCAACTGTTTGTGGTCACCTATGACAATGATTTTCTTTCCTAATACAAGGGGTACAGCCATTTCAAGTGGAGTTGCTTTACTGGCTTCGTCCATTATTACCACATCAAAGAACATGTCTGATCGTTCATTCCCTCCAAACATGTCTGAATATGACTCCATAAAGTCACGAGAGCCACAAATGCTACATGTTGCTGCCACAAGATTGACATTGCTACGATACAACCTACTGAACTCTGTTCGAGAATGTTTGTCTTTTGCTTCTAGCTCATTTTTCCATGAACTGACAGCAGATGAATACTTAGGATCGTTAGAAATCTTCTTGACAATTCTATCTATCCATATTCGTGTTGCGTTATCGTCGCTATTTTTTGAATCGTTAGCCCAACTATCCATCACAGGCAAAGAGAATCGTCTTCCCTCTGGTTCTAATTTATCAGGTTTTCCTATGCGAACGGGTCTAATTCCTGATTGACCTTGCAATCTTTCAAGCGCATTGTCGACGGCAAGGTTTGTCTGAGATGTAAGGAGAATACGACAATCTGGATTTTTGCGAATTTCTTGCCAGATAATTTCAGCAATAACAGTAGTTTTACCTGTACCCGGAGGACCTTGGATGAGCGCAAGATCCTTTGCAAGAACTGATTTTGTTACAGCTTCTAGTTGCCTATCATTTAGATTTCCAATTTTATGTGAACGAATGTCCTCCATAGCGGCATTAAGATCAACCACAGTTTCTCCTGCATATTTAGGATCAAAGATGAAGTTTGGCAAGTTCGGATTAATAGGTCTATGATTGTATTTGCTCTCTGGCTTTAGAATACGATTCATAGCCTTACTTTGACGCATCAATTCCATGGTTTCACCCATGGCCGGGAATTGAATATAATCACCTGCTACTATCTTCAATTCTTTTGAAGATAATAATTCCAGTATATCTTCACTAGGCTCGATGATTGCATAGTCTCTAGTTCTTCGTACACAATTACCAATGGAAAGACTGTTTCTTTGAAGAAATTGACGACGACTACGTCGAATAATACTTTCCTTTGAATACTGACTATGAGCCAGTTCTTCTTCATCCACTTCGCTTAACTTATCGTAACTAGAACCATTTATGAGATTAACATTCTCATTCCTGAAATCTGATTGTAGTTTACGATCTAATTCCTGCAACAAAGAAAGGTCTTCTGAAAGTGACCACTGGGTTACGCCCTTGTTGTTATTGCCATCATACAGAATCTTTACTCCATGAATAGGTGCCAGAGCTTCCTCAATAATTGTTTCAATGTTGTCTCGTTCGTCTATATCCTCGAAATTAAATGCAAATTTCAGTTCTTTAGCGTCCTTACTTAATCTGTTTGTGGTAAAATTACCACGCTTATCAGCTAGTGCGACATTTACCTTCTCGAACACACTTCTTCGGTACTGTTCATTCTCGCAAAGGAACTCGATTTTTGCAGTAGGCTGATATTTGGGAGCATCTGCACAAATAGATTCGTCAAGTTGTGCAAATATGTCTTCTTGGAGTGTAGAATAATCTTCCTGTGATTTTGGAGAGAATATTACACAAGACCTAGGTACGTCGATTAAAAGAGAAGTCTTTCCGTAATTATTGAACTTTAGTTCGGCAAGTACAGACTTTTCTATTTGTGGAGCAAATGCATAGTGGTAAGTACTATTAATATATTGATTTGGATAGTTCTTTCTTACCAAATTGAATAAACGTCCAAGTTTATTTAATTCTGAAGTATTGTTTACAATCCATGTATAGGCATTGTTTTTAATATTTGAACCTTCAACTTCAATATTTGTGTCTATCTGTTTTGGCGCGACAGAAATCATGCAACTTGCAAAACGAAGTTTCTTGAATATTGAAAGTTCGGTATCCAAAGGGCGCTTAGAAGTAATAACAAAGTGCTTGCCGTGTGTCGTGACTTGTGCATCTTCAGGGAGATCATTCGAGAAACTATTTCTATCAAAAGAATTAGGAGATGGAGTCAATGGCATGATGAGCTTGGTTGTACATACAACTTCTGCAATACCCCTATAGTGTGTATCAACAATCTTTTGTAGATAAACAATATCCTTGTCAGAGGTAAGAAGGAATTCCCCTGATTCATCTTTCTGTAGGTTAACACCAAATTCTGTCAGTTCTGCATCAATAGAAGATGTTATACCCGCAAGTTCTTCTGGATCGGAAATTATGGCAATTTTACCACTAACGGTATTAGTTGGCTCTGAGTCGGCTTGGAAACAATAGTCTCTACCAATGTTTTTTATATTCTCAATAGTGTCTTCTGGGATTGATTGGTAGCTATCAAATGTAATAAGACATTCACCATCGTCTATAGAAACGTTTGCCTCTGCTTCACACTTCCCTTTGAGTTCATCAGTAATAGCATTGTTAAGGTTTTGAGCATAACTATCCATGTCAAAATCCAACTTAAGCAAACCACCTTTTTGTTTGCTGACATGTTGGATTTTGATCAAGTCTCTCTTGTTTTCCAATAAAGCATTAAGACCATCAAGATAAGCTTGCCACATTTCCTTATCCTCCTCTATTTGAATCTCAATAGGGGGTATTGGAAGCGAGAAGCAGTCCTTCATGAACTGGGTAATTTCTTGAACATGACCAACCCAATAAGGCCCAGCCCCGTTTATCAATTTGAATGAATCCTCATATAAATCGACAAAACGGACTTCGCATTTTCTAACCATAAATTGGTCTTTTTCTTCAGGCAAGACCATGTTCTTGACTGTGAAATGAGGAGCGCGTAAAGTGTATTCATCTCTTGCTAATTGTGCAGTCATGCAAAAAGGAAGTTCATCGAACTTTATAGCGAGTTCTTCATATACCTTATTTCGTCCCTTTTGGCGACGGTGAATAAGGTAACATGTATGGGTACCAGACAATTGTGCAATTGTATCTTCAAATGACACCGTTGCATCTTTGTCATGAAATTTGGCATCGTCACTAGTATATCTTACAAACAAAGGAAGAGCTTCACTATCTTCAACGTTGCTGTAGATATTGGACTCGGGCTGCCTGATGTCTAATTCTGCCATAACGAATTAAAAATTAACATTTAACAAATCTCGAATGATTATAGTATTTTTTATTTTAGATATACAATACTTATGTTTCTGTCATACATATCGAGTTGAACTCGAGAAATAACATTATTTTCGATAAGAAGAGAGACCCCATAGTCTGCAAAAGAGGCTCCCATCATATCACAACCATAGCCTCGTAATTGTATAATATTGCTATCAACATTTATTATTCGCATACGTTTTGGAGCCATTTGAATATTATTTTGCCATAATGGATGAATGCCGTCAAGATTATACATAGTCACGGTATATCCCTCTTCACCTTGAATGTTTTTTTCTATTACAAGTCTACGATTACAACCATAGTTGTGTCCAGAAACATTCTGTCCATTTTGGAAACGAATATGGTCTGAAGAATCAAATACGACAGTTCCTTCTGGTGGGTTATTACTTCCTGTAAGAAGACTATTCAGAAATTTATCCATAGTATCACTTTGTTGTAATTTTATTGAATTGTCAAATTTTGAACACAAATTTATAAAAGGATTTGCAGATTCACGAAGAAAACTCCGAAAATCTGCAATTCTAATTAAAAAAAAGTTCGTTTTCTTATTTGTTTACGACCAATTGTCACCGTTTTCGTCTAGATGCTGCCATATAATTATCATTCTTCTTTTCGCCCCAAGGCATATCAGATGATGAACCACCTCCGCCAGTTCCAACATGAGTTTGTGCAGGACCACCAGAGAGCATCTCAAAAGTAGCACCGAGCAATTGGGCCTGAAGCGGACTTACTTGCTCAAATGGCTCGAAGATTTCATTGACCAGTTCATGGTCTGTAAGTTCGCCATTCAGATACTTTTGTATAACAGGATTGTACCAATCAAAATATTTCGCATCATCAAAAGTCTCATTCTCTACTTTTGTCCAGATATGAAGACTTGGTATGTTTGAGTATCTGGGAGACATATAGACATTCGTGAGCGTTGCACCCGATGATAAGCGATAGCGATGTGGATTAGCTTTTCTGTCAAGGGCTTCGACACGCTGCTTCTGCTTTTCAATGGTAGCTTCGTGAGCCATGTTCTTTCGTTCGGCCACTTCGGCACGTTTAATAGCCTTGTCAATCTCTACCATATAACCATTGCGATATTTCGCCAATTCAGCCTTATGTTGCTCCTTTAGTTGTAGGTATTTCTGCTCTAATAGAGTAATCCGTTGCTGTAACTTTTCAATTTGCTTGTCCTTGTCCGAGAGTTTTTTCTTTGCTTCGGCCAATTCTCCCGTACCGAAGAATGACAAAATTTTGGAACGTCCTTCTCGTGCCTTTTCCACTTCAGCCTGCAATCTCTCTATATCATCTTCGTATTTCAACATCTGCTCACGATAATACTGGCCGTTTGTCTTATGACGGGCAGTAGAGCCTACCACGCCACGCTGCAATCCGAATGGTTTCATTGTAATGGCATAGGTGTTCTGATATTGGAACAATTTGCCACGAGCCATCACATCATCTGCAGATAATCGTGGTCCGCTTTTGGTTACATATTTCTTGTCGCCCTCACGCTCCTTGCGTTTGCGTTCTGTGGTCACGATAGGTACGATGGTGGCATGCAGGTGGGGTGTCTTCTCATCCATATGCAGCACACACGATACAAGATTCTCTTCGCCGAATGTATCTTTGAGCCATGATAGATTAGCCTTGATCCATTGGTCAAGTTTACCGTCACGTTGAAGTCTCATCATCTGCTCGTGCGTTCCTGTCAAGATGATGCGTATAGCTTTGGTCTGATTCTTTCCGACCTTTCGATGCAGATTGGCATGCTCTATACGATTCTGAATAGCCTCAGTTCTGTTGGCAACCCCTTGCGGAAATTTTATCAGTTCCCTATTCAGATGTGTCCGCTTCGCATCGGCATTATCCGGCACATATGTTTTACCCTTTGCATCCTTTCTCTCTATGTGGCACGACATACCGCTGTCACTACCACTGCCACGTTGAAGGTGGCATACTGCATATTGAATATTACTCATTTTGATTTGTTTTTTAGTTAAACGATTGCTATATAAAATGCCGATACCATAATACCGATGTTCATTCAGCTGGTATCCTCAAGAACTTATAGGGACTTTTTCATTCTGCCACATCGGGTGTGGAAGAGAAGAAAATGCCCTAATAAGCTACGGCATTTTATAAAGCCTTTTCCTTAAAGGGTTCTCTTGCCTATTATGATTCATCCACCAGCACCAAATCCAGCTCGTCGATGAGTCGTTGCAATACAGGATTCTTGTCAATCATCCGTTGCAGTATCATCTGCGGAGTATCTTTCATCAATAGGAAGTCTGCAATGTCAAGACCTTGCTTGCGTTGTTCATCTGTTGCCACATCTTCTAGCACGGAGCTGACGCTGACACTACGGCATATAGGCCGAAGCATTTGAACTTTCTCTTGCCACTCGGAGGTTGCCCCAAGGTCTGGCATCAGAATCACATCTCTGCCAGCGAGAACTTTTACCGCTTGTGCATTGAAGCAACCATTCTTGCCTCCCGTGGCAATCCATAATCCGTCAGGAATGAAGTGTGCTGCGATGAGTGCCGTTTTCTCACTCTCCACGATAAAGATTCTTTTGTCAGGGTAGAGAGGCAACAAATGCTCACCAAAGAAACATTGTTGCAGTTTGAATCCCTGCTTCTTCAGTTCGGAGTGTACCCAACAGACATGGGCATGTGGTTCTTTCACTCTTCGTCCCGTATTGGCATCATAAAGCATTATCTTGCCACTGCGGACTTTTCCTAAATTGTCTATCTGCCAAAAGACCGTGGCGCCATTCCATTTTCTGGATGTACCTACTTTGTTGAGAGCAAACAACTTGTCTGTGTTCTCCTTGCCGATGGTACGTGCCAGGAAGGTGTATAAAGGGTTTGAGTCATACAGTTTCAGCGATTGCTGCATGATGTCAGCCTCAATGAATGATGCCTCCATTTCCTGTACGATGCTTTGTGCTTTTGGCTTGGCCGGAGATTCTAAGATACTAACCTGAGGATTATCCTTGAAATACTCCTTGGGGGTAAAATGGTAGCCACAACTATTCTCATGGTCGCATTTGCCCACGTGAGATGGAAAGGTAATCTCACCTTGCTCATCTACGTAACGTGTAAAACAGGCTTTACGTTCACATTTGGGGCAAGTAGTTTTACTGCCCGTATGATACTTTTCCAAATGAAATCTGTACTTATTCATGTTTCTGAAAGTTTTGAAGCGTCATTTCAGTTTGCAGTTTCTTCAGTTTTGCAGTTTCTGACCTATATTTCCACCCGATTTCTGAAAAACTGAAAGAACTGAAAGCTGCATTCAGTGATTATTTGTTGCAGTTTCTCTCCGCGAGAGTTAGCTTTTGGTAGTTTCCCTGCTTGACCTTATGGATGAGCCTATTCTTTTCTAGCCCCTTCAGATAGTTCATTACAGTACGTTCGGTTACGTGCAACTGTTTGCCTATCTCGATGGCTTGGGCTGTGGTAAAGGTTTCTTCAAGTAGGCTTAGAAGTTCCATTTGAGGCTCCTCGCATGATTCCACGGACAGGAAATGTCGTATACGCTGATAGGAATCCTCGAAATAGTCATTCAATTTAATGGCTGCCTTAACGGATACCACATCCACATTTTGAAGATTGCTCTCACCACAAGCATAGCGCAGGGTCTGAATAATCAGGGCAAGACGTGCCACATGTACGAAGTGCTTCATCGGACGTGACTCAACAAGCCTTTCGTCTTGAATAGAGTTTGAATGGTCAATGGTCTGGTTGCACCACTCATAGAATGTCCTTCGTGCTTCGCTGTCCATCGTTATCAGATGGGATACAGGAAGCTCGGTCTCTGGATTTACGTCATACTCAAGGGATAGTATCTTGTTCAAGATCTCTTCCCATTTATAAAAGGATGAGGGCTTATTGCTGTTTGGTGTATCATCACTCAATTGCCATCGGGGTATCTTCTGTGATATGGGCATGACAAAAAGGATTCTGTCCAAAAATCCATTCTCCTCATACCCCTTCTTGAATAGTTCAAACATACGCATCGGCTGTGTCGTACCTATCATATTGATACACGGGTCCTCTATATGGATAGGCATCTGGTTGCTTACTCTTACCAGATCAATGGCCCCTCCGCTCCATGCAGTGAGGAGTTGCTCTATCAGCTGACCGTTATTATAACGGTTGGCAGAGTTGAACATCCCCATAATCTCATCGACAAAGATGACGATGCCACGAGGTGTGTTATAATGGGAGAGCATCAACGCTTCAGGAGTGAAGTCCGATACGATGGTGCGTGACAGTGTGGGCTTCTCTAATTCTTTATTTTCTCCTTTCCCTTTTTTCTCTTTTTCCGCTTGATACGCTGCCATTTCGAACTTGAACTTCTCCAGCAGTTCATTGTCTCGCTTGCGTATAGGTTTAAATGCCGCTTCTAGTGGCGGTGTCTTGCCTAGTCCCGGTCTTCCGACAAGGATGATGTAGAGTGCGGAATTGCTGTTCCATCCACCCTTGATATGAATACGGTAACTGTTCCCGAGGGCTGTAGCTACAGCGGAGAGCATGGATGTGGCGATGTACTCCACCTTATAGTTCTCATGACTTACCATATCCAATATGATGGATTGTACTTTTGCAGGGAAGCAATACAACGGGAAACCCGACTCAGGAATCCCATTGGCTTCGGAGAGCACCCTGTTACAAATATCCGTTTGTGATATATTCATGGCTACTTGTCCTTTCGTTTCAGATACGATGATACACTCTCACATTTATTACCAGTCTGAACACGTCTGATGTCCGACTTGGCATACATATTCTTATTGCCCACCTTAATGGGAACCAAGTAGCCACGCTTCGCCCATAGGTTCAGTGTGCCGTCACACACCTTGAGCAGTTGCTTGACCTCACGGGTATTCATATAAGTCTCCTCGCTCTGTTCAACCTGTACCATCAGTTCTAGGCGTTGGGCCTCTATGGTTTTTTCTACAATGGATTCGGCAAACATCTTAAGGTCTGAGGGCGAAATCTCCAGTTTTACGTTTGTACCCGATGCGACCAATGATTCAATCGATAACATAAATTCTATGGTTTTGATATTTTCATTAGCCATCACTCTTGTTCCCGATGCCTCCTTTTGATGGCATATAAAAAGAAGCACCGCCAGATCCTGGGAAGACCTGACGGTGCAAAAGTATAGTCAAAATGCAACGTATTGAAAAATAATGGATTGTCTTAATTGGCATGACAAAAAAGACAATTATGACAATGCTAAAACGTTATAATTTGATTCAATTTATTCAATGTAAGGTTGTTTTTCTATAGAGACTCCTGATTTATGACTTCGGTAATTTTTGTCTTGAGTGTTTGCAACTGACGCTGGTATTCATCACTCTCTATAAGCGGTAGCATCTGCATCTTGCCATCACGCTCTACTTGCTTTTCATCTTTCAGCCATTTTATAGCCTGACGGCATGAGCTTTCGCTTTTCAGTCCCTCAATATCGCTAAACTCACGAGCAAGACCTGTGCTGTATTCTTTGGCGTTAATCAACTCTGTGAACAAATTAAGTTCGCTGAGTGCATAGTATGGGAGAGCAAGACCATAGGAGGTGTTATGTGTTGTGACAAAATCCCGTATAACATCTATGACACCTTCCATATTGTCGCACTTCAGATACTCTATGAGGGATTTCTCTTGTGCTGCTCGTCTGCCTCTTGGCTTAACCTCTTCCTCTTGGATAATTGAAGGCTGAACCGATGTCGCTTTGTCGTTATCATCAGCCTTAATGGACTTCAGTGCCCAAGATGCGATTTTACCATTTCTTATAGATTCATGTAGTTCTACATATTCCCTCCACGACTCATGGGTACGATAACCACTTTTTATTGAAGCATTGACAATATGTTTGATGGTACAACTGCATGCAAATCTACCGAATATACCAGCAGATGGATCATTGGCCATGGAAGTCAAAGCATCCGCCATCGCTTCAAAACTGCGCCCGAATATAAGCCAGCTCAGCACCAATGGGGCGGATAGCATTATCTGCTCCTTGTTCTTTGCTGAGGATTGCTGGTTGAACCATTGGCTAAATCTCCCTTGGGGCTCCGGCTGTACAATCGGAGGTTCATCCTTCTGACGCTGGAATTGTTCTATGATCTGTTGGGGGATAGCCTTTTCTTTGAAGTATAGCGTCATCTGCGAGAGGTTATCCATCGTGTCGTCATCGTAAAAGGTCTGCCAGGTTTTAATAAGGCCGGGCAACTGTTGGTTGGCAGCATAGAAGAATCGGACAAACTGAAATCCATCCTCATCGTTCATTTGACGAGCAAATAGTGCGTACTCTTCCTGATGGGAGTTCTTCCATTGCAACAAATCCTCCTTGAAGGCATTGAAGTTGGCATATCTGTTATCTGTGGTATCCATAATCGTTGCAATGAAGTTCCTAATCCAGTAAATTCACAAGTTCCTTCTTTATCTCATCGTCAATGTGGCGGTAACGGGCAAAGGCTCGGCTTCCATCCGTATGACCGGACATCGAAGCAATAAGGTTCGGATCCTTAACCTGCTTATAAAGGTTGCCGATAAAGGTCTTACGGGCAGTATGTGTAGTGGCCACCTCATAGAGTGGACGGGCCACATCTTCACGTGTCTTGGGGTCAATGACTCTAACCATGCGGTCTATGCCCACAAACTTTAGAATGGCCTTTATCTTCTTGTTATAACCGAAGTCCGAGAAGCGTGGTAGCAGTGCATTCTCCAAGTCCTTGTATCGTTCCAATATATCCAAGGCTTTTTGATTAAGTGGTACACGGACAGTTTTGGCATTTTCATGTTTGGTTTTCTGCGGTATGTACTCCACACATCCATCTATGATATTGGCTTTGGTCAGTCGGTTCAAATCGCTGACGCGACAACCAATTAAGCATTGGAACATGAATATATCACGATAGACGGCATAGTTCTCGCCCAGTTCGCTTAGGTCTGCATAATAAACCTTATCACGTTCCTCCAGAGTGAGATAAAACGGGTCGCCATATATGGGTTGTGCTATCTGATATTGGTCAAAAGGATTGTTTTTGGTCAGTCCTTGCTTGATACAATTTTTGATGACGGTACGGATACGATAGAGGCTTCCCGATATAGCATTCTCGGAACGTACCTGTTCTACCTGTCTGCGAGGTTCGTTCTGATAGAAGAGAGGATACATTTCTACATACTTATGTTCTTCCTGTATCCAATGCTTGAACTCTCTTATATCATTGGCTGTTATCGAGTCCACACAAAGATGGAATCCACGCTGGTGCATCACTTCGTGACGGAACCGTTCATAACGCAATACTTTGCAGAGGTTATCACGATGATGCTTTTTGCTCTCGGCTGCAAGCGGTGTCTCGTCTATATATTTCTGAATCTGATAAGATAGATGATACTCCTCTCGCTTATTACCACCACGGGCATTGATGTTGGGGTGATGATACTCCTCGATGAGTGCTTTGAGCCAGGCTCCGTCTACGCCACGTTGGTATTTCTCTGCAATAAGGTGTGTGATATTCTGTATATCACGTTCAAGGCTCATGCGTTTCTGTTCCGACACCAAAACTACACGGGGTTTGTAGCCCTGTCTCTCTGCACTCCAATGGTTGGGATTGATGGATAATTCACTGGCGGCTTTCAGGTCTACACCTCCTACATCACGTACACGGAAATATATACGGGCCATCTCGGTTACATTATTCTTTGCCGAGGTCTTTCTTATAAATGCTGTAACTTTCATCGTGGGTAGTATTATAGGTTCTTAATTTATCATCTCAACCAAACGTCGCTTCATATCGTCATCAATATTACGGTAACGAGCAAAGGCTCGGCTTCCTTCTACATGTCCTGACATGGAAGCGATGAGATTGGGGTCGGGAACTTGTTTATAGAGATTGCCGACAAAGGTCTTGCGTGCCGTATGGCTGCTTGCCACTTCATACAAAGGTTTCTGGACAGTTTGGTAACCATGAGTATCAAGCAGGGTGACCATTCTATCAATACCGCAATGTTTCAGCAGTTCACGGATTCCTTGATTGTATTGGTAAATCTGCTTGAAAGGAAGAAGCTTTCCGTTTTCACAGTTATGTCGTTCAAGAATCTTCTTGGCCTTGTCATGAAGAGGAACACGCACGGTCTTGGCCAGACATTTCTTGGTCTTCTGCGGTGTGTATTCTATGAATCCATCAACGATATTGTCTTTGGTAAGCCTATAAAGGTCGCCAACACGACAGCCTACATAGCAGTGAAAGACAAAAATGTCCCTGATTATTGCCAGTTTGGGATAATCACTCAAATCGGCATCATATAGAACGTTTCTTTCCTCACGTGTGAGATAGAACGGGTCGCCATAGATAGGAACTTTACAGCCATATCGTTCAAAAACATCATTATTGGAATACTGCATCTTCTTACACCAACGGAGGAAAACACAAAAGAGATTCATCAGATTGATGATGGTAGTATTGGACAGCTCCTTGCGTTTGGTATTGTAGTACAAACGGCTGGAATAGAAATCAGGATATTGTTCACGAAGAAGATATTCTGATTTGATATATTCCCGAAACTCATTCATCTGCTCAATAGTGAGTGTCTCAACGAAGAGGGTAAAATCTTGCTCGCCCAAAATCTCACGATGATAGTCGTGGTAACGCTTCATCTGACGTTCAAAACGCAAGATGGCTTGTCGGGCACCATCTGTGCCTTCAAACTTTTCGGCATACTCTTCGATACGTTTAAGCAGACTCGGATGGGTGCGTTCGTATGCAATATTGGGGTGTAGCACATCCTCAATAGACTGCTTTAACCAAGAACTGTCAGCCTTGTCATTGTAAGTTCTCTCTATCACTTCTATGATAGATGCTATTTGTTCGGCGATGCGTTTCTGCTCTACAATGGGGAGAATCGTAGTACGCTTGTATTGCAGAGTTTCCACATCCCAATACTTGTCATACACCACAAGTTCGGATACCACTTTAATATCTATACTTCTCTCACGGACGCGAAAGCACAGGTTGGAACGTGAGAGTTCTTTGTCTAAAGATACTTGTTTTTTGAGATAGATGGAAACTTTCATTGCATACGTTTTTTAATCACGATGCAAAGGTATATAAATTCCCGTAAATGTTCCCATATATCCCGAAAAAACTTGAAATGAATTGAAAGAAATTTTAGGTTGGGAAATCGTGATACCATTGTAAAACAGCGGTTTAGTTTAGTTTATTCTATAGAAATTGGACTGGACTAAACCACTTGTTTTTATGTATTGCGGTTCCACGTTTTTTTTGTATATGTGTTAATCTCAATCTATTGTGAACCATTCGGTTCGGAGCTTGCCGGATAAACATTTTGTCAATATGAGATTTGTGAAGTCTATACTTGCATGGACTATTTGTTTGGCTGTATGTATTCTTGTGTTACAATGTTGTGGTGAAGCAAATAGAAAATCTGTATCTTCTATTCCAACCGATCAGCTTCCCCAAACAGAATTGCCTAATCCGATTATAGATGTGTATGTTGAAAATTCAGGTAGTATGGATGGCTATGTGAAAGGTGTAACGGAATTTGAACAAATCGTTTATAACTATTTGAGTGATATAAAGATATCTGGTTTGTCCGACACATTGAACCTCAACTACATCAATTCTCACATTATTCCTCAAGGTAGCGATATTTCTGATTTCATAGAGAAATTGGAACCTACAACTTTTCGATTAAGAGGTGGGGATAGAAGGACATCCGATATAGCAGTAATATTGAAGTCTATTTTGTCTGAGATGAAAGAGAATAGTGTCGCGATTTTTGTTTCTGATTGCATTTTTTCACCGGGACGAGGAAAAGATGCTACACAGTATTTAGTTAATCAGCAAACCGGAATAAAGGTAGCTTTTGCTGATTATTTAAATCAGCAGACTGATTTTTCTGTAATGGCATATAGGTGTTTATCGCATTTCTCAGGAACTTATTATGATTGCAATGATTCAAAAACAAAGATTGAAGAAAAACGTCCTTTTTATATTTGGGTTATGGGGCACAAAGATTATCTGATGAAAATGAGAAAACTTGAAAAGAGTTTCAAGGGAGAGGGCATACAAAATATCTTTTTGGCTTCTGTAGGCAATGTGGAAATTCCATACGCTTTGAAAATGGGAAGTGGAAAATTTGAATTGGATAAAAAAGAACCGAAGACAACGTTGAAACGAGGGAGAATAGGGCATAATGGGAAATTTTCATTTGCTGTGGATATGGATTGTTCCCGTCTATTACTTGATGATAGTTATATTGTGGATAACACGCACTATGAAATGAACCATAAGGATTTTGATTTGGAAATTTCAAAAGCGAAAAACTCAAGATACACCCATACTCTCCAATTTAGCTCTGATAGGGTGGTTAGTTGTCAGTTGTTGGTTGGCTTGAAAATGCAGATACCTGCATGGGCGGAGGAATGCAATGATGACAACGGAATAGGCATCAACAGCAGTACAATGAATAAAACGTTTGGCATTAAATATCTGATAGGGGGCGTTTATGATGCTTTTTCGTTTAAGACAAATAGTTATACGACTGTAAAACTGAATATTAACAATTAAAACAATATCTGTATGAATGAGATTATAGGAGAAATCTATTGCCTTTTTGAATCTCTGTTCGGAGAGAATTTCGGCAACTATTTATGGGGATGGAATTGTGAGGACGGATCTTTTACCAATCCTAATAAATTCAATCAAATAGGCCTTATTACTATTTTGATTTGCGTGATAGCAGTTCTAATCTATTATTATGTATTTAATCCAGTAAGAAAGCAACGTATGTGTTGGTGTGTCATGTTGGGAACGACGGCTGTTATTAATGGATTTATAGGATATTATATTACTATCAATGACTATCTGGATGGAAAAATAGGAGATTGTCTTATGAATACAAGAGATGAAGAAGGAAACATTGTTGCAACTTTGATAAATAGTTGGGATTGTTTTTATTTCGGTGTTACCAATTTCATTGTTTCTGTATGCTTCTTTTTCTTATTTTCTATGATACTAAAATGGGGAAGTAGCGGGAATAAACATTATCCAATTTAATATTTGCATGGTTATGGGAAAATTGTATGTATTTGGGATAGGAGGAACTGGTGCCCGTATTATCCGTTCTCTTACATTTTTGTTATCGGCTGGCGTGAAATGCGACTCTGAAATAGTACCTGTTATTATAGATCCGGATTTGAATAATGGAGATTTGACCCGTACTGTGGAACTTCTTCATAAATATCAAGCGATACGGCAAAAACTTTCATTTGAAGATACGATAGAGAATCAGTTTTATCGGACTGAGATAGTTGAAACTATTCACAATTTTCAGATGCCACTTAGAAATACGTTGGATATTACTTTTGAGCAATATATGAATGTAGGTGGCATGAACGAAGCGAATCAAGCGTTGATGCGTATGCTGTTTTCGGAAAAGAATCTGAATTCTCGTATGGAAGTAGGTTTTAAAGGCAATCCAAACATAGGAAGCATCGTTCTTAATCAGTTCAGCGAATCCGTGGAGTTTACTAATTTTGCTAATTCGTTTACACAGAATGATCGTATTTTTATAGTCAATTCTATTTTTGGAGGGACGGGAGCGAGTGGTTTCCCGTTGTTGTTAAAGACTTTGCGAACTAATCAGACTTTACCTCAACACGCCTTATTGAATAATGCACTGATTGGGGGAATAACTGTTTTACCTTATTTTACAGTGAATAAAGATGCTGATAGTGAAATAGAATCAGATACATTTATAGCCAAGACCAAATCGGCTTTGCATTATTATCAAAAGAATGTAACAGGTAATAATTCCATTGACGTACTTTATTATGTAGGTGATAACGAGGGAAATACGCAGGGGTATCAAAATAGTGAAGGAGGAAAAACACAAAAAAACAAAGCCCATTTGATAGAGTTTATTTCTGCTCTTGCCATTCTTGATTTTGAAGCAAAGCATACAGATAGAACCGGGAATGTAGTTTGCAAAGAATATGGAATGGAGAGTAGGGGGGATGCGATAATTTTTGGTAATTTGGGAAGTGCAACCAACAGAATGACCAGAATTCCTTTGGCTCAATATCTTATGTTTTCTCAATATCTGAAGAATGTTAGCGCTTCTGTGCGTGATGCCCAACAATGGGTAAAAGAAAAAGGGTTTGATAAAACATTTTGGGATAGTGATTTTATGAAGTGTTTGGTTGCTGGCTTCTATGAGTTTGAAAGCTGGTTGGATGAAATGTCTGATAATCGTATTGCGTTTTCTCCCTTTGTCCGTACTATTGATAAACCGTTTGATATAGTGCAAGGCATTACTCCTCAAAAATCATTTTGGTTTAGTAAAGATGGATATCAACTATTTGATAAGACTTTGAACAATAAGCAAAAAGGTTTATTGCAAGGAGCAAGTAAAGAAAAACAATTTGTAGAACTCTTTTATGTAGTGACCAAACTGTTGCTACAAGAAAAACTTAATCTTAGATAAACTATGAGTAGTGTTTTTAGATTATATAATAGTGGGTCGGATACTATTGTTGATTGGGAGTCATCCAATCCTTACGGCTCACAAGCCATCGATCAAATACAAGATCCTAATGGTGCGGATGCCAAAAAAGAGATTACTTCTATTCCTTCTCCTTTTGCTAGGATAGATTTAATAAAGACTGCTTATGCAGAAGTTGCAAAAAGTGGTTTACATGGACATACTATTTATCATAAGATGGTGTCTGACTCTTTGGACATTGCACAGATATTTTTCAACTATAATAAATTGAGAGATCGGGTAAGAATTATAGTTTGGGATGCGCATAGAGACTTGCAGGCATTGAAAAATAACTCCAAGCATAAAATGATAGGCGATACATTGGAAATGTTTATGTTGCAAGATCAGGATGCCTATAATTTTGATAAAATGAATTATATCTATCTGCTGCAATATGTTGGTGCTAAAAGGAAAACCCAGATGGATATAATCGGAGCCACTTCGCCTGCTACGTTGTTTTTCAGTTCTGCCAATGATTTGTCTTATTTGTCCGATGAGTTCCAATTTGGGCAAGATAAAGTCTTTGACGAACATTATGCTTCATTGGATCAAAGAGAAGAGGCTTTTATAGAATACATGTATGCTTATTGTAAGGCATATCAGAACTTTAATGCTGATTTTCAGGAGATAGATAAGTATTTGAATGAGGTGTACAAAGAGTTGAGTACCAATATGAAAGACCGTATTGATGCCATTACTTCCAATTCCATACAAGATTATCCGGAACTGACGATTCAGCCGAATTATGTTGAAATCAATGGGATGCGGTGTCACTGTCGTAAAGAAAATGTTCATATTCAAAGTGGTTTTGAAATAGATTCGAAGATTTATACAGCAAGCAAGACACCTCTTGTGTTACCTGTTGAAGAGGGAAGTTTGTATGCGGATATTCCATACGTTTCGGCACCTTGGGGATGTACTAACAAGGCTCCTTATTTTGATAAGGATAGTTTGGATGTGCGAACGTTGCCTTGTGACGGTGAGAAATATCCCTATCTGACGATTAGTGATTTTTTGGAGGATACTTTGGTACAAGTGCCTAATGAATACTCCATAGCCCATACAAACTCTTTTTATCCTTTCGGACAAAAAGATGTTGAAACCTATTATTTGCTTCCTCTGAAAGATGAATTCTTTAAATATTTTTCTCCCAAAGATTTGTTTGATGGGCGAGTGTCCGGTAAGAAGATGCTGGAGTTTGAAAATTTGTCGGGTTCTTCTGTGAAAGTTACGTTACGAATTCCTATTCAGGGAAATAGAATTGTTGAGTATGAGCGAATTTATATAAATGGTTTACAAGCCGATGTGAGTCGTAATAAAGGCTGTTTGAAAGAACTGGATTTTGCATTTGGAATATTCCCTTGTATAAAATTCAGACAGGAAGAGAAGGCGTTTTATCGCATATCTTTGATTAGCGATTCTGAGGAAAACAATGCGTTGGAAGTAGTTTGTTATAACCAGGGAGCTTCTCTTGCTATACCTTCTTCTGTCGTGCGAAATGAAAGAGGCAATTCAAAATGTAAGGTATATGTTTTAGAAAAGAAACAGCTGGACTATTGTCGGATTAATTGCGGGCAAGGGATTTCTGGCATCATTATGCCATATTTTGTAGAAGCAAACGGAACAGATACATTTACATTTGCGATAGACTTTGGCACTACTAACACTCATATAGAATATAGCCAAAATGGTAAGCCTGCTGTATCTTTTAAGATAGAAGAGGGCAATCCTTTAATGAGGTTATGGGGAAATGTAACACCGGATTTCTGTAATGTCTTGAACTATGATTTTTTACCGGAAATAATAGGGGAGAAAAGTGAATTTTATTTTCCTATGCGTACAGCATTGAACGAGGCGAAGAATACAAACTGGAATCAAGCGGTGTATGCTTATGCTAATGCGAACATTCCATTTCCTTTTGAGAAAAAAGTAGAGTATAACTATAATAGGATTATAACGGACTTAAAATGGTCGAATGATAGCGACAATATAAAAAAAGTACGGTGTTATATTGAGTCTATTATGTGGCTGTTACGTTGTAAGGTCCTCTCTTGTTATGGGGATTTGCAGCAAACAAAAATAGTATGGTTTTATCCCATTAGTATGACATCAGCAAGATTCAATAAGTTTAGTCAGGAATGGAAAAACGCATACGAGAAATATTTTGGTTGCGATTTCTCAAACATTATTCCTGTGACAGAATCTGTGGCTCCTTATGAATATTATAAAGGTAGTGTCAATAATGCCAATAATATGGTTACTATTGATATTGGTGGAGGGACATCGGATGTTGTGATTGCTAATAATGGGGTAGTTGATTATATTTCATCTTTCCGTTTTGCTGCTAATTCTATTTTTGGAGATGCTTATGCACAACAAGGTGGAGGGTCAATTAATGCTATTTTAACCTATTACAAATCTACAATCAAAAGTGTATTGGATGACAACCAACTTGTGGAACTTAGTAAAATATGTGACATCCATTTTGAAGATTGCATTTCTAGTAATATAGCTTCTTTCTTCTTCTCATTGAAGGAGAATAAAGAAGTGGTGAAGAAAGGGGTTAACGACCATCTGGATTTTAACAAGATATTGCAAAACGACAATGATTTCAAAATCGTTTTCCTTTTATTTTATTCAGCATTGCTCTATCACGTGGCAAAAATGATGCAAGCTAAAGGTAAAGAAATGCCTCGGCACATTTGTTTCAGTGGAAACGGGTCCAAAGTGATAAAGATATTGAGTGTCAGCAATGAAACATTGGAAGACTATACTAAGTTATTGTTTGAAAAAGTTTATAAGCAGAAATATCCTTCTGATGGGCTTACCATACTTCAAAATGAAAAAAATCCGAAAGAAGTGACTTGTAAAGGAGGAATATCCAATATGAATCCACAAAGTTATAGTCAGATAGCAAAGACAAAGATTGTACTGAAGAGTTTGAAAGATGCTGCTGAACCTTTTATCTCGACCGAATTATATTGTGACATAGATGAAAATTATATCAGGAAAAGTTTAAAATCCGTAGAGGACTTTTTGGATTTAGTCTTTTCATTGTCAAAGGAATTTTCTTTTAAAGATTATTTTGATATCAGTGATATGTCTTTGCAAGTGGCAAAAACAGAGTGCTATAGAGATATGGGTATCTATATGAAAAATGGATTGACTGCTAAAATGAAAGAGGTTTCGGAGAGTGACTCGATAGAAGAAACGTTGTTTTTTTATCCTATGAATGGAATGCTGAATGCACTGATTGCTGCTATTTATAATAAAAAGAAGTAATATGATAAGGTTATATATCTTAATGTTGTCAATTGGTATGTCCTTGTGCGGATGTACTAACCTTAAGGAAGGTACAATGAATGATTCTTTTCAAAATAAATCTGAAGTGAGGGCTGATTCATGTACTAACAATAAAGTGGAACAGGAATCCTTTGGAAATATACGAAAATCGGAAAAGAAAGATTATAAGAAACAAGATTTATTTGTTTTCATCGGTTTGTTCTTTTTGTTGTTTATTGTTTATCATATAATCTTTGTTCGTAAGATAGAGAAGCGGTTGAGTAGCTTGGAAAAGACAGTAGATGATGATAAATGGAAGAAATATCGTGAAATTGAATCTTTAAAAGAACAGAAAAAAAGTAATTTAGATTGTAATGATACGGGAAATATATCCACGAAGATACTTGATTCAATGGAACAAGAACCTTCTGTTCTGATAGAAGAAAAAGCGGTTATTATAGAATTTCCTATGGAAAATAAAAATGAAGTAGTAAACTGTTTGCCAAGAGAATACAAGTATTTGGCACCTTCTTATCAAGGAAAGTTCAATAAATTGTTGGATGAACCTTCCGGGAAAACTCGTTTTAGATGTTGGATGGAAAAGGACGGTTGGCATTTTGAGTTTCATGGAGATTTGAAAACCGCAATCGAGAATTATAATGCTACTTTTGATGAAACCTGCATTGTGGAAGGTTCATATAACGGTGCGACTCAATATAAGATAGAAAAGAGTGGTACGTTAGATAAAGACTTGAGAATATTAACCAAATCAACCATTCAATTATATTAATCATGGTATCTGAAAACGTTATTATAATTTGTATCATTGTAGCTATTGTGGCTATTCAGATTTATTTTGTACGAGATACACTTTGGAAAATCTCGTTATATAAAAACATTTTTATGCAACGAGAGTATTTGCAATACAATGATGAATATCAATACTCAAGTAAATATCTACCCAATGAGAGTGTTCCGATTGTCTGTTCTGCCCCAATATCTTCTACATTTCAGCAAATAATCGATAATTTGAATGCATATTTACTGAAAAATGGTAATCAGATAGCAGATTATCATCTGATGAAAGATGTTATAGATAGAAATTGTGATACTAAAGAAGAGGAAATCAATACTCAAATACCCTTTCCTCTGTATTTAGGGTTAATGGGGACTATGTTGGGTATTTTAGTAGGAGTGGGTTTTCTTGTTTTTGGTGGTGGGTTGACTAATTTGTTGAATGCTAATGTGCCCACCGGTGTTACTAATGCTATCGATGCCACCAATACGGTCAATGCCACTAATGGTATTTACCAGCTTTTGAGCGGAGTGGCTTTGGCTATGATTTCTAGTGTATTTGGTATTATTTTTACAACTTATGCTTCTTATTACTCAAAAAATGCGAAGAGACAGTTGGAATTGCGGAAAGATGATTTTTTGGGATGGATTCAAGAAGAATTGTTGCCACAACTTTCAACGGATATGTCTAGTGCTTTGGTGCGTATGGCACAACAGTTGAATAATTTTAATGAATCTTTTGCTCGGAACACAAGAGATATGTCCAGTACATTGTCATTGGTAAACGATGCTTCCAAGAGGCAAGCCCAATTGCTTCAAGCAATTGATAGACTAAAGATAGATCGCATAGCTTCTGCTAATATTGCAGTATATGATAGGTTGCAGAATTGCACAGAAGAGATAGATCGGTTGGGAATGTATCTTAGAAATACGGAAAACTACTTGCTTCAAGTACAGCAACTAAATAGTAAGTTAGGCGATGCGGATGAACGGAGTAGGACGATAGAACGTTTGGGGCAATTTTTTGAAAGTGAGATTAGGGCTGTGGAAGAACGGAAATTTATGCTTAACGAAAGTGTCAGTGAGATTGATAATAATTTACGTAGTGCAGTTAGAGAACTTCGAGAATCTGCTCAACATGAAATTGGTTTATTAGGTGAGGCTTTTGGTGAACAGACAAGAACCTTGAGGTCTGCTATGAACGAGCAATCTCAAAACATTTCTCTACATATGCAAAGATTGTTATCTTCTTATCCTAAAATAGTGGAAGAACATGAGAAGGTATCTGAAAAAATTGTAAGTAATATAACAACTGCAGTGGAGGAAATTAGAAAAATACATCAGCAGCACGATGAAGATAACCGAATGGATGAACTGATTGCTTCGGTGAATCGACTTTCTGATAGAATGGGAGGAGCATCGCAACAATCACCTCAGGTTGATATGCCGGAAGTGCAAGTGAAAGCACAAGTATCAATGCCTGAATATTACAAAATTATTATACTTGTATGTAGCATATTGGTTGCGATTTATTGTTTGGTAGGACTTGTAACTTTTATTCTTAATTTGCTTTAAAGTATAATAGGGGACTATGAAGAATAGTAAAGAATCTTTTTTTTGGACAAGTTATTCAGACTTAATGACAAGTCTGTTTTTTATCATGCTTGTTTTGTTTATTCTAATGCTTGTGTTTTTGCGGAATTCGGTAGTAAAAGCCCAAAGGGCAGAGCTTGCTTCTAAGGAGCAATTGGCTAAAATAAAAGAAATGGAGGACGCAATAAATACGATTGATACTAAATGGTTTCAATATAATGAAGAACATAAGAAACATATATTGAAGATTGCAGTTGCTTTTAAAACGGGAAGTTCTGATATATCCGACATTCCTGTGGCTACTTTGGATGACTTGTATTCAGCTGGACGTTCAATTATTCAGTTTTTAGAAAGGGCTTATGATAAATATAAGGTTAAGTATCTTTTGATTATTGAGGGACAAGCCTCTAAAGATTATTACGTAAGGAATTATGAATTGAGTTATGAGCGCGCTTTATCTTTGGTTAAATTTTGGTCTCGGCGAGGTTTGGTTTTTAATCCTGATTATTGTGAAGTTATCATATCAGGCAGTGGACAGTCCGGTAGCTTACGAATGCAACCGGATAATCCTATTAATGTTATGAATCAACGTTTTTTGATTCATATTGTACCTAAACCAGGAATGATAGGTAAGTAAAAATAAATATGAAGAATAGTACATATATTGGGCTTGTTTTGGTTGTAGTATTGTTAGCTTCGTGTAATAGGCGTTCTGGAAGATTGCAATCCAATTCCGTGGTAAAAATAGAAAGGCGTTGTGGCGATTGTGAAACATCTATTAAAACGGTAGGAAAATCTTTGCGGGAGATGTCCGGTAGTCAGATTTTCCGAGAATATAATGACGCTGTCTTTATGGTCTATACGTCTGATGGATATAATGCTTTTCAAGGTTCTGGCTTTTTCATAACTTCAAGTGGTATTGCTGTGAGTAATTATCATGTATTTAAAAATACCTCAGTTGGACTTGAAACAATAAAATTGTCATCCGGTGAAAAACTGAATGTGGAAAAAATAATCGCAAAAAGCGAGGAAAATGATTTTATCGTTTTTAGAGTGAAAACGAAAAGAAATCAGCGTTTTAAATATATCCCGATTTCTTCAAGAACTCTCTCTATTGGCGAAAAAGTGTATGCTATAGGGAGTCCTCGCGGATTGGAAAATACTCTTTCTTCAGGAGAAATCTCTCAAAAACGTACTAATAATATTATTCAAATTAGTGCTCCTATTGATCACGGAAGCAGTGGAGGAGCATTGATTAATGTATATGGAGAGGCAATAGGCATTACTTCCGGAGGAATGGATGATTCTGGAGCAAATTTGAATTTTGCAGTTGATATAAAAGCCGTTCGAGAAGTATTGAAATCAATAGCTAATTAAACTCTTGAAAGAACCATATCTGTTCCATTAGCCTTTAAATAATGTGTATTCCTTCAACCATATTAGCGTAAGTTGGGATAAGTGTATATATTATAAGGCTTAGAAACATAGTATTCTTTTCTTTGCACTTAATAAAAAAGTTCCGGAATGTTTATAGAAAAATTTCAAAATGTTTATTCCAAATGTTATAGATGTTAAAGATGAATTTTATCCTCACACTTGGAACGTCTGTCCCAAGTCTTGGAATGGACATCCGTAACAAGGGAACGCATATCCGCAACTTTGGAACAAACTTCCGGAAACAGTTTGCCAATCTTCGAGACAATTCCTGTTAGGGCTGGCAGAATATAATGTGTTGGAATTGAAACGGTCTTTTGTAACGGTAGGTAACTTGCTGTGGTCTCTGAATGAGAAAGTCCTGTGGAAGAACGAATAAAAAAAGTATCGTTTTTGCAGCTAAATTTATAATCCATATCTTTGCAGACAGATAGAAAGTCTTTCCCCGAGAAAGAAGGAGACGCTTTTGTTTTCATTAATATGGGGTTATGATGATATGGATTTAGTGTAAGTTGACCATCCCCATTTATATAGAAAAATAGCATATGGACAGTTTCTGTTGGTATGGTTATATATGCCTCCACAGAAAGCAAAAGAAACTTTTATGGAACAATCGGATATACTTCGCAACCTGCAGATAGAACAACTCAACCCGATGCAGGAAGCCGCCGTCGGGGCTTATGCTTCGGAAGGGGATTTGGTATTGCTGTCGCCCACCGGGTCGGGCAAGACGCTGGCATTCCTGTTGCCGCTGGTGCAGTCGCTCCGGGAGGATGCGGAGGGGGTGCAGGCGGTGGTGCTGGTGCCTTCGCGCGAGCTTGCCTTGCAGATAGAGACCGTGTTCAAGGCGATGAACGTGCCCTTCAGGGCGATGAGCTGCTACGGCGGACGTCCGGCGATGGAGGAGCACCGCACGATGAAGGGCATCCGTCCGGCTGTCATCATCGGCACGCCCGGCAGGATGAACGACCATCTGCGGAAGCGGAACTTCGATGCCCGTACGGTCGCTACGCTGGTGATAGACGAGTTCGACAAGTGCCTTGAATTCGGGTTTCAGGATGAAATGGCGGAAGTCATCGGGCAGCTGCCCTCGTTGACGAAGCGGGTGTTGCTTTCCGCTACCGACGCGGAGGAGATACCGGCGTTTGTCAAGGTCAACTCTACGCCCGTAAAGGGCAGCTTTATCGACCCGAACCCCGGCGCTGCACCGGAAACGGGAGCGGGTGGTTTCATCAAGCTGGACTTCCTTTCGGAAACCTCCGTTTCCGAACGTCTGGACTTGCGGCTGGTGCTTTCGCCCGAGAAGGACAAACTGGAGACGCTGTACCGGCTGCTCTGCACGTTGGGCGAGCGTTCCACGCTGGTGTTCGTGAACTATCGCGAGAGCGTGGAGCGTGTCACCGGCTACCTGCAAGCACGGAAATTTCCTTGCGATATGTTCCACGGCGGCATGGAGCAGGACGACCGCGAACGGACGCTCTACAAGTTCCGCAACGGCAGCTGTCCTGTGCTGGTGTCGACCGACCTCGCCGCACGCGGGCTCGACATCCCGGGCATCGACAGCGTGGTGCACTACCATATGCCCGTCAACGAAGAGGCGTTCACCCACCGCAACGGGCGTACGGCACGCTGGGAGTCGCGCGGCTCGTCCTTCTTGCTGCTTCATGCCGAAGAGCGCCGTCCCGCTTATCTGCCGGAAGCGATTCCCGTATTCGAACTGCCGGAGCAGACACCGAAACCTGCCAAACCCCGCTGGACTACCTTATATATAGGTAAAGGACGGAAAGACAAGCTGAACCGGGTGGACATCGTGGGCTTCTTGTACAAGAAAGGCGGGCTGGCACGCGAAGACGTGGGGCAGGTGGACGTGAAAGACCATTACGCCTTCGCGGCCGTCCGTCGCAGCAAGGCGCGGCAACTGCTCACGCTGCTGCGCGGCGAGAAGATAAAGGGCATGAAGACGCTGATAGAAGAGGCGCGTTGAGCGTACGCTGCGATTGAGCGAACGCAGTTATGTTGTTAAGCATACACTGCCATGTTGTTAAGCATAGGCAGAGAGGTTGGTTGTGATAATTGCGTACTTTCTTTCCGCTTTTTGTTTGCAGCAGAAAGTAATTGCCGCCTTCTTCCTTTCAGTTTACTTTTTAATAGTTTGTTTGGTAACTATACATAACAAAATGGTGAATATTTCTTGCATATACCAATAAAAAGTAAGGCAAATGCGCAAGAAAGAAGGATTTTTATAAGGAAAGATTTGCAATGCAGAAATAAATCCGTAATTTCGCCAAGTCGAAAGACAACATAACGAACGAAATTGTATAACCAAAACAAACTTCAAATGAAAAAGCATAATTTCAATGCAGGACCTTCCATTCTCCCGCGCGAGGTGATAGAGGATACAGCGAAGGCTATTTTAGATTTCAACGGATCCGGTCTTTCACTGATGGAAATCAGTCACCGTGCCAAAGACTTCCAGCCCGTGGTGGACGAAGCCGTGGCGCTCTTCAAAGAACTACTCGACATCCCCGAAGGCTATTCGGTGCTCTTCCTGGGCGGTGGCGCAAGCATGGAGTTCTGCATGGTCCCCTTCAATTTCCTCGAGAAGAAAGCCGCATACCTCAACACCGGCGTGTGGGCAAAGAAGGCCATGAAAGAAGCCAAAGGGTTTGGCGAAGTTGTAGAGGTAGCCTCTTCTGCTGAAGCCACTTATACGTATATCCCGAAAGACTATACCGTGCCCGCCGATGCGGACTATTTCCACATCACGACCAACAACACCATCTACGGCACGGAGCTGAAGGAAGACCTGGACGTAGACGTGCCCCTGATAGCCGATATGTCGTCCGACATCTTCTCCCGTCCGGTCGATGTGTCCAAATACATCTGCATCTACGGAGGCGCGCAGAAGAACCTGGCTCCTGCCGGCGTGACGTTCGTCATCGTGAAGAACGACGCGGTGGGCAAGGTGTCGCGCTACATCCCCACGATGCTGAACTACCAGACGCACATCGACGGCGGTTCCATGTTCAACACACCGCCCGTTGTCCCCATCTATGCCGCGTTGCAGACACTGCGCTGGATTAAGGCACAGGGCGGCGTGAAGGAGATGGAGCGCCGCGCCATCGAGAAGGCCGATATGCTCTACGCCGAGATAGACCGCAACAAGATGTTCGTGGGCACTGCCGCCAAGGAAGACCGCTCGCGCATGAACATCTGCTTCGTGATGGCTCCCGAATACAAGGAACTGGAAGCCGACTTCCTGAAGTTCGCCACCGAAAAGGGCATGGTCGGCATCAAGGGACACCGTTCGGTAGGCGGTTTCCGCGCATCTTGCTACAACGCCCTGCCGAAAGAGAGTGTACAGGCGTTGATAGACTGTATGCAGGAATTCGAGAAACTTCATTAATCATATTTGTTCACCACAGATTACGCAGATTGGCACAGATTGTTCTTTTAGATTGAAATCTGTGATAATCCGCGTCATCTGTGGTGAGTTCTTTTTTTTTAATACCCCATTGAATCATGAAAGTATTGGTAGCAACAGACAAGCCGTTTGCCAAAGTAGCGGTAGACGGCATTCGCAAAGAGATTGAAGCGGCAGGTTACGAACTTGCCATACTGGAGAAATATGGCGATAAGGCGAAACTGCTGGAAGCCGTGAAAGACGCCGACGCTGTCATCATCCGCAGCGACATCATCGATGCCGAGGTGCTGGACGCAGCCCGGCAGCTGAAAATCGTGGTACGTGCCGGTGCAGGTTACGACAACGTAGACCTGGCAGCCGCCACCGCCCACAACGTATGCGTGATGAACACGCCGGGACAGAACTCGAACGCCGTGGCCGAGCTGGCTTTCGGACTGATGGTGATGGCTGTCCGCAATATGTACAACGGCACCTCCGGCACGGAGCTGATGGGCAAGAAGCTGGGCATCCACGCATACGGCAACGTAGGCCGCAACGTGGCACGCATCGCCAAGGGCGTGGGCATGGACATCTACGCTTTCGATGCCTTCTGCCCGAAGGAAGTCATCGAGAAAGACGGCGTGAAGGCGGTTGATTCTGCCGAAGAGCTCTACGCCACGTGCGACGTCGTATCCCTGCACATCCCCGCCACGGCCGAGACCAAGAACTCCATCAACCGCGCCCTGGTGAACCGGATGCCGAAAGGCGGACTGCTGGTGAACACCGCCCGCAAGGAAGTCGTCAACGAACCCGAACTGATAGAGCTTATGGAAGAGCGCGGCGACCTGAAGTACGTGACCGACATCATGCCCGCCGCCAACGAGACCTTTGCCGCCAAGTTTGCCGGCCGCTATTTCTCCACCCCGAAGAAGATGGGCGCACAGACCGCCGAGGCCAACATCAACGCAGGCATCGCCGCCGCCAAGCAGATTGTAGGGTTCCTGAAAGAGGGGTGCGAGAAGTTCCGCGTAAACTAAATTAATTTTGAATTTTGAATTATGAATTTTGAATGAGGAAAGAGAACCTTGTTTATGATAAGGCATTGGCTTTTTCTATACGGATTGTAAATTTGTACAAATATCTGGTAGAGCAAAAGTCTGAATACGTAATGAGTAAACAACTTTTGCGTAGTGGAACTTCCATAGGTGCTAACATAAGCGAATCGATATCGGCTGAATCTTCTTCTGATTTCATTCATAAGCTTGCTATTTCACAGAAAGAAGCGGATGAAACGTTATATTGGTTAATACTGTTGTTCAAAACAGGTTATTTATCAAAGGTGCAATACGAGTCTATTTCACAAGATTGTATAGAGATAAAGAAGATATTGATATCAATAACTTTGACTGTAAAGCAGCGTAAGAAACAAAATTCATAATTCAAAATTCATAATTCAAAATTATAAAAATCATGGCTATAATAAAACCATTCAAAGGCATCCGTCCCCCGCAAGACCTGGTGGAGCAGGTCGCCTCCCGTCCATACGACGTACTGAACTCCGCCGAAGCGCGTGCCGAAGCGGAAGGCAACGAGAAATCACTGTACCACATCATCAAGCCCGAGATAGATTTTCCCGTCGGCACGGACGAGCACGATGAGCGCGTCTACCGGAAGGCAGCCGAGAACTTCCGGATGTTTCAGGACAAAGGCTGGCTGGTGCAGGACGAGAAGGAGAACTACTACGTCTACGCCCAGACCATGAACGGCAAGACACAGTACGGACTAGTGGTGGGCGCCTACGTGCCCGACTACATGAACGGCATCATCAAGAAGCACGAACTGACCCGCCGCGACAAGGAAGAAGACCGCATGAAGCACGTCCGCGTGAACAACGCCAACATCGAACCCGTCTTCTTCGCCTATCCCGACAACGCCACGCTGGATGCCGTCATCGCCCGCTACACGGCACAGCCGCCCGTCTACGACTTCATCGCCCCGGGCGACGGCTTCGGCCATACGTTCTGGATTATCGACCGGCAGGAAGACATCGACCTCATCACCCGTGAGTTCGCCCAAATGCCTGCGCTCTACATCGCCGACGGGCATCACCGCAGCGCAGCCGCCGCCCTCGTAGGCGCAGAGAAAGCCAAGCAGAACCCCGCCCATCGCGGCGACGAAGAGTACAACTACTTCATGGCAGTCTGCTTCCCCGCCAACCAGCTGACCATCATCGACTACAACCGCGTGGTGAAAGACCTGAACGGCATGACTCCCGAACAGTTCCTCGCCGCCGTCGGCCGGAACTTCACGGTGGAAGAGAAGGGCACGGACATCTACAAGCCCGCCTGCCTGCACAACTTCTCCCTCTACTTGGACGGCAAGTGGTACAGCCTGACCGCCCGTCCCGGCACGTACGATGACAACGACCCTATCGGAGTGCTCGACGTCACCATCTCCTCCAACCTGATACTGGACGAAATCCTCGGCATCAAGGACCTCCGTTCGGACAAGCGCATCGACTTCGTGGGCGGCATCCGCGGCCTGGGCGAACTGAAGAAGCGCGTGGACAGCGGCGAGATGCAGGTGGCACTGGCGCTCTATCCCGTCTCCATGAAGCAGCTGATGGACATCGCCGATACGGGCAACATCATGCCGCCCAAGACCACCTGGTTTGAACCGAAACTGCGTTCGGGGCTGGTCATCCATAAGTTGGACTGATTGGGAGAGAAGATACACGTGTCCGCGCGCCTGCGGAGACGAGGAAACGGTAAATCCGTTTCACGAGATGAGCGAAATCGTCTCGTGGGACGGATTTTTTCATCCCGCGGGACGAAGAAATTCATCCTGCGGGACGGGAAAGGGAGACGTCCTTTTTTTTATTGTACTCATGTATCAAGCCATTCAAACTGCTTTCTATGGGATTCGCCCCAATCTTCCATAAAATCAATAACCGGCAATAGGCTCCTGCCCAACTCGGTTAGTTTATATTCACTTCTTGGGGGCAGTTCCGGAAAAATTGTTTTCTTCACAATGCCGTGCTCCTCAAGTTCTCTCAGATTCTGGTCAAGGACACGGGATACAGCTTCGGGTATTTCACGATGAATCTGGCTTGGCCTTTTAGGATTCTCTCGTAATGAATCAATGATGCAGGGTTTCCATTTCGAACCGATAACGCTCATTGTAATGCGTATGCCGCAAGACAGGTCTAAAGGAAGTTTTCTTTTATACATATATATATATATGCTTTTTTGAGACTGACTGTGCAAAGGTATGTTTTAAATTGCTCAAAATCAATATACGAATAGATTTATCAGTATATGTATAATTTATCATGTATTTTATAATCGAGTATAGTATATTACCTTTGGGCATATTTTTAAAGTAATAAATGTATATGTATGAAGAAATTGGTTGTTGTAACTGGTACAAGTTCCGGAATAGGATTGGAACTTGCCAGACGTTTATGCTTGAACGCAACGGGGGAACCATCGTGAATATCAGTTCAATAGCAGGCAAAAAAACCTTCGACCAGCATTCTGTATACTGTGGAACAAAATATGCGGTTCATGCAATTACGGAAAGTATGCGTAAAGAAGTGGCCGGCAGTAACGTCCGTTTCATAGTGATAGCACCTGGAGTGGTGGAGACCCCCTTGTTGAGCCATACTTCCGATCAAGGCATTAAAGATAATTACAATATCTGGAAGGAAACGATTGATGGAGGCCTTGACACGGGTAAGATTGCGGACTGCGTCCTGTTTGCCTATAATATGCCACAGGATGTATGTGTCAGGGAAATAGTCATAGCAAAAACAAAACAATTGGATTAAGGGCCTGTTTCCCTGCTTTTTGTTAGATGCGGATTCGGGTGAACAATTTTTCTTCTTCGCGCGTTTATTGTGTATAACTTAAACTTTAACAGGATGAATATGAAACAAGAAGATTCGAAGAAGAAAGAGAAAGCGTGCGCTGCCCCGTGTGCGTCTCCCGTGCCCGGACAGCCGGCGGACGGAAGCGGAAACGATAAAGGAAGCGGAAAAGAGACAGTGCCCGGACAGCAGATCGGGCTGTATGGAAAAGCCGGCAGGAAAGATGTCCGCCAGATGGTGAAGATGCTGAACCCCGGCAAGCACAGTATGGAAAGCAGAGGATGACCCTCTGCTTTTTCATTTCCTTGCCCCCGCTGTAACCGCTGTATTCGTCACTTGGGTGTACAACGTACGCCTAAAAACAGTATCTTTGTGCCCGATTTCAGAAAGAGAGATACTGCCATGACCAACGAACGCCTGAAAGGTTTTGCCTGCGGAGCCATCGCCGCGGCCAGTTACGGGATGAACCCGTTGTTCGCATTGCCCCTGTACGGGGCGGGGATGCGTGCCGATTCCGTCTTGTTCTACCGCTACTTCTTCGCCATCCTGCTGCTGGGCATCCTGATGAAGGTGCGGGGCGACTCCTTCTCGCTGAAAAGGGCGGACCTGCTGCCGCTGGCGGTGATGGGGCTGCTGTTTTCCTTCTCCTCGCTTTTCCTCTTCGCGAGCTACAACTATATGGATGCGGGCATCGCGTCCACCATCCTGTTTGTCTATCCCGTGCTGGTGGCGGTCATCATGGCGGTGTTCTTCCACGAGAAGGTCTCTTTCCTCACGATGCTCTCCATCGCGCTGGCGTTCGCGGGCATCTCCCTGCTCTATGAGGGCGGCGACGGGAAGACGCTGGACGCGCTCGGCGTGCTGTTCGTCTTCCTCTCTTCGCTGACGTATGCCATCTATATCGTGGGCGTGAACCGTTCTTCGCTGAAAGAACTGCCTACGGCGAAGCTCACGTTCTACGCCCTGCTGTTCGGCATCACCGTCTATGTGGTGCGGCTGGATGGCTGCACGGCGTTGCAGCCCGTTCCCTCGCCGCTGCTGTGGGTGAATGTGCTTTCGCTGGCACTGTTCCCCACCATCATTTCGCTGGTGATGATGACGCTTTCCATCCATCGCATCGGCTCCACTCCGGCAGCCATACTGGGAGCACTGGAACCGGTGACGGCGCTCTTCTTCGGCGTGGTGGTGTTCGGCGAGCGGCTCACTCCGCGCATCGTGTTCGGCGTGCTGCTGATACTCTCTGCCGTGACCCTGATTATCGCGGCAAGGCCGTTGCTGGAGTGGGCACGGCCGTTGTTGCAAAGGGCAAGACCGCTGCTGCAACAAGTCCGGAGACGCATCCGTTGAAATCTTTTTTTCTCCGGCGGAAAATCCTTTTTCTCCGGCAGCTACTTTTTTGGCGTCTGCCGGCAGGCGGATAACGAAAAGTGTAGTATCTTTGCAGCATGAGCGAAGATACGTATAAAACCATAGCCGCCCCGTCCGAAGGCATCTACACCGAGAAGCGCAGCAAGTTCATCGCCATCGCCTTGCCGGTGCGCACGGTCGGAGAAGTGAAGGCGCATCTGGAGGCCTGCCAGAAGAAATACTACGATGCCCGCCACGTCTGTTACGCCTATATGCTGGGGCACGAACGGCTGGACTTCCGTGCCAACGACAACGGAGAACCCTCCGGGACGGCCGGAAAACCCATCCTCGGACAGATAAACTCGAACGGGCTGACGGACATACTGATTGTCGTGGTCCGCTATTTCGGCGGCATCAAGCTGGGCACGAGCGGACTGATAGTGGCCTACAAGGCCGCCGCCGCCGAGGCCATCGCCGCCGCCACCATCATTGAGAAAACCGTAGACGAGACGGTCACCGTCTTCTTCGAATATCCGTTCATGAACGACGTGATGCGCATCGTGAAGGAAGAGGAACCCGAAATGCTGGAACAGTCGTACGACATGGACTGCCGCATGACGCTCCGCATCCGCCGCTCGATGATGCCCCGGCTGAGGGCACGGCTGGAGAAGGTGGAGACGTTGAGGTTCGAGGAGGGGGAGTTAGAAGGAGTTATCGGGAGTTAGAAGGAGTTATCGGGAGTTATCGGCCGATACCACCGCCTTATATTAGCAGGACTATTGGCCTTTAACTCCTAACGGAGCGAAGCGGAGTGATAACTCCCGTTAACTCCCGATAACTCCCTTAAAAAAAAATCATAAGAACCACCAAAAACGTAATACCTATGGCATTTGAAGCAACGAAGCGCGAACTGGGTGAACTCTATGCTTTCTTTCGCCTGCTGGCGGACGGGAAAGTATTTATGGGCACTCCGGAAGCGGAGCGGGACGACCGCAAGTGCCGGCCCGTGGCACTGATACAACGGGAAGAGCATGACGGCACACGCCGTTACTACATCGAAGAAACAGCCGTGCGCATCGTCAGCGGCACGCTGGAGAAGGACGGTTCGTTCATCGCATCGGCGGGAAAAGAACCGCTGTCGTTTCCCCGTGCCGACTTCGGCAGTGCGGCTGAACTCATCCTCGCTCTGCTGAAGGGCGGGCAAGGGGAGGAGCGGGAAGTCCCCGACGGATTGGAAGCCTTCCTGAATGCCGTGAACATCTACGACCTGGAAGCCCGCACCGACGACCGCACGGATCTCTCCGTAGCCTTCTGGAGCGCGGATGCACCGCTGACGGGCTTTGCCGTCCGCAGCCGCCTGGGCCGCATGAACCCGCTGCTGGATGGCGGGCGCACAGCCAACCTGAAGCTGGAACAGAGCGGCGTGAAGTTTGCCGTGCCCACGGTGAACAAGGTGAACGCCCTGCCCGAATCGCCCACGGAAGTTGCCGACCGCATGATGATGATTGAGCGCCTGGGCGGCGTGCTGAAGTATGCCGACGTGGCCGACCGCGTGTTCCGCTGCAACCTGCTGATGATAGACCTGCACTTCCCCCGTATGCTTGCCGAGATGGTGCGCATCATGCACCTGGACGGCATCACCCGCATCGCCGAACTGACGGAACGCATCAAGGAGCTGAATCCGCTGAAGATAAAGGACGAGCTGATAAACAAGCACCGCTTCTACGAGTTCAAGATGAAGCAGTTCCTGCTGGCACTGGCGCTGGGGATGCGCCCCGCAAAGATTTACAACGGCACGGACTCTGCCGTGGAGGGTATGCTGCTGGTCGACGGCAACGGAGGGCTGCTCTGTTACCATCAGTCCGACCGGCAGACGTTTGCCGACTTCCTCTACCGCAACACCCGCCTGGAGAAGGGGGCTGTGGAGAAGGACAAGTACGGCTTCCTCGAACGCGAAAACGGGGTGTGGTACTTTAAGCTGAATGTGAAGATTGGGTTGGTGAAGCGCTGATTGATTGAACACAGAGACACGGAGACACAGAGGGTTTTTTCTGATTGGAGGTATCATTTAAGGAGTTATCGGGAGTTAACGGGAGTTATCACTTCGCTACGCTCCGTTAGGAGTTATCGGCCGATACTACCGCCTTATATGAACATGATTGCTGTCTTATATAAACAAGACTATTGGCTTCTAACTCCCGATAACTCCCTTTAACTCCCGATAACTCCTAAAATGATAACTCCTTAAATGATACCTCCAATCAGAAAAAACCCTCTGTGTCTCTGTGCCTCTGTGTTCAATGCCTACTCGAAGCACCCATAGCACGTCGGCAGCAACTTGCGGTCGCCCAGCGTATTGTCCACGCGTGCCACGTTCACCCAGAACTTATTGTCGCGGACGCTCTCTATCGGGTATGCCGCTTTCTGCCGCGAGTAGCTGTGTTCCCATGCGTCGGCCACCACCTCATATTCGGGGTGCGGGGCGTTCACCAGCACGTTGTCCGCCTTGTCGGCTTCCCCGTTCTTCACCTCCTGTATCTCCTGCCAGATGGCGAGCATCACGTCTACGAAGTTGTCCAGCTCGGCAAGGCTCTCGCTCTCCGTCGGCTCTATCATCAGTGTGCCGTGGACGGGGAAGGAGAGGGTAGGCGCATGGTAGCCGTAGTCCATCAGGCGCTTGGCGATGTCGTTTTCGCTGATGCCCGTCTCCTCGTGCACGTTGCGGCATTCCAGAATCATTTCGTGTCCCACGAAGCCGTTGGCACCGCGGTAGACCACGCCGTAGGTGTCCTTCAGGCAGGCGGCGAGGTAGTTGGCGTTCAGGATGGCTATCCGGGTGGCGCGTGTCAGTCCCTCGGTGCCCATCATGCGGATGTAGCCGTAGGTGATGGGTAGGATGCCTGCGCTGCCGAAGGGGGCTGCCGCCACTTGGTTGGCGGCGTTGCCGAACAGGCTGTGACCCGGCAGGAACGGCACCAGGTGCTCTGCCACGCAGATGGGACCCACACCCGGTCCGCCACCGCCGTGAGGAGAGGCGAAGGTCTTGTGCAGGTTCAGGTGGCAGACGTCGGCACCGATGAATCCGGGGTTGGTCAGGCCTACCTGGGCGTTCATGTTGGCGCCGTCCATGTAGACCTGCGCGCCGCAGGCATGGATGATGCGGCAGATTTCCACGATTTCCGTCTCGAAGATGCCGTGCGTGGAGGGGTAGGTAATCATCAGGGCGGCAAGCTCTTCCTTATGCTCCTCGGCCAGGGTGCGCAGGTGATTCATGTCGACGTTGCCCTGTGCGTCGCAGGGGCAGGTGACGGTGGTGAAGCCTGCCTGCACGGCCGATGCCGGGTTGGTGCCGTGGGCCGAGGCGGGTATCAGCACCTTGTTGCGGTGTCCCTGCCCGATGCTCTCCAGGTAGGCGCGGATGACGCGTAGTCCCGTGTACTCTCCGGCGGCTCCGGAGTTGGGCTGCAGGCTCACTCCGACAAATCCGGTTATCACTTTCAGTTCCTCGCAGAGGTTGTGTATCAGTTCGCGGTAGCCCTCGGCCTGCTCTTCGGGCACGAGCGGGTGTATATTCATAAATTCCGGACGGCTCAGGGGGAGCATCTCGGCGGCGGCGTTCAGCTTCATGGTGCACGAGCCGAGCGAAATCATGGAGTGTGCCAGCGAGATATCCTTGCGGTCGAGCCGCTTGATGTAGCGCATCATTTCCGTCTCCGTGTGATATTTGTTGAACACTTCGTGCGTCAGGTAGGCGCTTTGGCGGCGGAACTGCTGCCGGATGGTGCAGCTGTCGGGGATGTCGGCGGCTTTGGGGTAGTCCTTTCCGGCGGCGATGCCGAAGATGGAGAGCAGCACGTTCACTGCCGCCAGGTTGGTGGTCTCGTCGATGCTCATGCCCACGTCGCCGTTCTCGAAGTAGCGCAGGTTCACCTCTTTGCTCAGGGCGATGGTGCGCACCTGCTGTGCCGACACGTTGTCGGGCAGCGCGAAGCGGAGCGTGTCGAAGTACTGGGTGTTCATCTGCCTGTATCCCAGCCGTGTGATTTCCTTCTCCAGCAGCGCGGCGATGCTGTGGATGCGCGCCGCGATGGCGCGGATGCCTTCCGGACCGTGGTATACGGCATAGAAGCCTGCCATCGTGGCAAGCAGTGCCTGCGCGGTGCAGATGTTGGACGTCGCCTTCTCGCGTTTGATGTGCTGTTCGCGGGTCTGCAGCGCCATGCGGTAGCACAGCTTGCCGTACTTGTCCTTCGACCATCCGATGATGCGTCCCGGCATATTGCGTTTGTACTCGTCGCGTGTGGCGAAGTAGGCTGCCGACGGACCGCCGTAGAACATCGGCGTGCCCAGCCGCTGGGTGGTGCCGAACACGATGTCCGCTCCCCATTCGCCCGGGGGGGTGAGCAGGGCAAGGCTCAGCAGGTCGGCTGCCACGGCCACTTTACATCCTGCGTCGTGCGCCTTCTCCACGAACGCGCGGTAGTCTTCGATGTTTCCGCCGGCGTTCGGGTACTGCACGATGCAGGCGAAGGTGTCCGGCGTGAGTTCCGTTTCGCTGTATTTTCCTGTCCGCACTTCGATGCCCTGCGGGACGGCGCGGGTGTTGATGACGGCGAGTGTCTGCGGAAACAGGCTTTCGTCGACGAACACCACGTTGGCTCCCGCCTTCTGCTTGTCGCGCGGGCGCAGGGCGTACATCATCGTCACGGCTTCGGCGGCGGCTGTCGCCTCGTCCAGCAGCGAGCAGTTGGCAAGGGGCATACCGGTGAGGTCGGCCACGGCTGTCTGGAAGTTCATCAGGGCTTCGAGCCGTCCTTGCGACACTTCCGTCTGGTAGGGCGTGTAGGAGGTGTACCAGACGGGGTTCTCGAACACGTTGCGCTGGATGACGGCAGGCGTGACGGTGCCATACCAACCCATGCCGATGTACGTGGTGTAGAGTTTGTTCTTGGCTGCCAGTGCCGCTATGTGCTGTCCGAACTCATATTCGGTCATGGCTTCGGGCAGGGCGAGCGGTTCTTTGAGTCGGATGTCCGCGGGGATGGTTTTGTCAATCAGTTCGTCCAGGCTTTCCACGCCGATTTTGTGCAGCATCTGCTGCTCTTCTTTTGTGCTGATGCCGATGTGACGGCTTGCCAACATATCGTTTTTCATGCGTATTTATGTATCTAAAGTTTATTATTTCAAGTCATTGTCCGTAGAGTGTGCGGTGCCGCGTCATCTGAAGAAGGGGTTCTCCGCCTTTTCGATGCCGATGGTCGTGGGTGCTCCGTGGCCCGGGTAGACGATGGTGTCGTTGGGGAGGACGAACAGGCGGCTACAGATGTGCTCTATCAGTTCGTCGAAGTTGCCTCCCGAGAGGTCGGCGCGCCCGATGCTGCCTTGGAACAGCACGTCGCCCGAGAACATACAGCGTTCTGCCGCGCAATAGAACACCAGGCTGCCTGGCGAATGTCCCGGCACGTGGATGGCTTCCAGTTCCGTATGGCCGAAGCGGATGAGGTCGCCGTCGTGCAGGTAGGTGCCCAGCGGCACGGTCTCCTCTTCCAGCTTGAAGCCGAACATCCGGCTCTGCTTGGGCGCTTCGTAAATCCAGAACTCGTCGGCCTGGTTGGCTTCCGCTTTCAGCCCGAACTCCTTCAACATGAAGGGGTTTCCGAAGATGTGGTCCAAGTGCAGGTGAGTGTTCAGCAGATGTTTCACGTTCAGCCCGTTGCCCAGGATGAAGTTCTTCAGGGCCTGTTTCTCTTCTTCGTAGAAGCAGCCGGGGTCGATGACGACGGCTTCGTTGGTTTCGTCCCACAGCACATAGCAGTTCTCCGGGAACATATTAAATTCAAATCTCTTTATTTTCATAAGGGGCTATATTTTACGGTATTCACATTTTTCACACGGTGACGTACACCACCTTCTTGGTCTCGAAGAACTCTTCCTCGAAGAACTCCTTCAGGTTCCACATCGTGGTCTTGTGCCTGACGGGCATCGTCTCCTTCTCCAGCTCGCCGCCTTTCAGGCAGATGAGCCCGTTGGGCAGCGCGTTCTGCTGCCGGGTGGAGATATTCTTGCGGATGATTTTCAGCAGGTCCGTCAGGGGCATGACGGCACGGCTCACCACGAAGTCGAACCGTTGCTTCTCTTCTTCGGCACGTGCATGGCGGGTGGTGACGTTCTTCAGGCCGATGCTGGCGGCTATCTCGGTGGCCACGCGCACTTTCTTGCCGATGCTGTCCACCAGGTGGAACTGCACTTCGGGGAAGAGTATGGCGAGCGGGATGCCCGGGAAACCGCCTCCCGTGCCGAGGTCCATCACCTTCGTGTCCGGCTTGAAGCGGAGCACTTTGGCTATGCCCAGCGAGTGGAGCACGTGGTGCTCGTACAGGTTCTCGATGTCCTTGCGCGAGATGACGTTGATTTTGGAGTTCCAGTCCGTGTAGAGGTCGTAGAGTGCGGCGAATTGCCGTTGCTGCTCCTCGGTGAGGTCGGGGAAGTATTTCAGGATGATGTCCATCTTTTTAGAATTTAGAATGATGAATTTTGAATTATGAACGGATGCTGTATGGCAATTCAAGATTCAGGAGTAAATGCCGTATCGCATCGTACGGCAGGGTTATCTCTATCGGTCCCATGACGTAGGGGGCGATGTCGTATACATTATAATAGAACGTGATGCCTTCGCGGCCCAGGTAGAAGTTCTCGGTGGGGGTGAGGTCGCCGGTGGCGGCGTAGCCCATGTCTTCCAGTTCCTGACGGGTGGCGACGCGGTTGTCGGCCATGAGCTGGTTCCACAAGAGGTCGGTGAGGGGCTCTTTGTAGTCGCTGACGAACAGGTCGTCCAGCTGGATGGGAGCCAGTGTGCGCAGGTCGAGGTTGAGGAACGTGGACGTGTAGATGCCGTGTGCGCCGCCGGTATATTCGTTGTAGTCGATGCGGTAGACGAGCAGTTGCCCGCTGTAGAGCTGCACGCGGCTGGAGAGTCCTTTGTAGTAGGAGTACCAGGCACCGATGTCGGCGGCGTTCTCCTTGTCCTGTTCGTCTTTGCTGTACATGGGTTCGAGGTCTTTGCGGTAGTCTTCGGCATACTTCGCGGCATACTTCCTGACGGCTTCTTCGGGAGTCATGTTCATGTACTTCTCGCCAAGGCCGGCGGAGAGGAAGTAGGTGTTCAGGCTGTCCTTCAGTTTCTGGTCGGACGATTGGATGGCGTAGGCGAGGTTGACGACGAGGTTGCACGCCGGTTTGGCGGTGTCGCCGAAGAGGTGCGTGGTTTCGTTCACCTGTATGCTGTCGAACTCCAGCGCTCCTGCGTTTTTGTTCATGATGTTACCGCAGGAAAAGAAAAGACCGCTTGCCGCAAGCAGAAGGGCAAACAGGCTGACAGTTTGCTTTTTCATATCAAGTTTTGTTTATAAATCAATATTCCGTTCGGAAATCTTTACCGACAAATATAGAACTTATTGGCGAACTCTACGCATAAAAAAGGCAAAATTATAGTCAAATAGTTTTTTAGGGAGTTAAAGGGGGGAGTTGTTTGGGAGTTTATTAGGAGTTAGAAGGAGTTATCGGGAGTTATCACTACGCTTCGCTCCGTTTAGGAGTTATCGGCCGATACTACCGCCTTGTATAAACAGGACTATTGGCTTTTAACTCCTAAACGGAGCGAAGCGTAGTGATAACTCCCGATAACTCCTTCTAACCCTCGAATTACTCCCGAATAACTCCCGTCAACAATTATAATTATTAATGATTTCAGAAGCTTGCAGGACGATTTTTGAAATAAAAGCGTAACTTTGTACCAACCTTAAAAAAAAGACAACGCTTATGGAATTTCCCCAAGTAGACCTGCCCGTAGACATGATTGCATGGACGGACGTCACGGAAGACATCCTGAACATCTACAAACAGTCCTGCCGACTGAAAGCCTGTATTTTCGCCCTGTGCACCGAGGGATCCATCACCGTCTCCATCAACCTGATGGACACCGAAGTCAAGCAGGGAGACTTCATCATCCTGCTGCCGGGCACCATCATCCAGTTCTACGGACAGAAGGAAAAGGTGCGCATCTGCTTTGCCGGATTCTCCGAACATTGCCTCAACGGAATCAACATTATCCAGTCTACCATGAGTTCGTACTCCAGAATCATAGAGTCGCCCGTCATACCGCTCAACGACACGGTCTCCTCCTACTTCCGTGAATACTTCGCACTGCTGGCGCGCGTCTCCACCGGTCCCTATATGCCCAAGACGCGGATGGCGCAGAACGTGCTGAACACGCTTCTCTACGGCGTCAACGAGCTGTACAGCCACCGCCCCGAACCGCAAAACAGACCCAAAAGCCGGAAAGAGGAAATCTGCCGCGAATTCATACAGCTGGTCATCGAAAACTACACCACCGAACGCCGCGCCCAGTTCTATGCCGATCGCCTGGGCGTATCCTTGCAGCACCTCAGCACCACCATCAAGCAAGTGACGGGAAAGAACGTGCTGGACATCATCGCACATGTGGTCATCATCGACATCAAGGCCAAACTGAAATCGACCGACATGACCGTGCAGGAGATTGCCTATTCAATGAACTTCCCCAGCGCCTCGTTCTTCGGCAAATACTTCAAGCGCCACATGGGAATGAGCCCGCAGGAATACAGGAACAGCTGACGGAAGAGGGGGAGAGGATTCGGGAGTTGTTTGGGAATACCTCCTCAAAATGCACAATCCACCGCAGTCATAATTTGCGCCATCGTGCGCCGGATGTTGTCGGTTGCCACCTCTTTCCGCATGGCCTGCTCGAGGCTCATGGGTGCATCCAGGATGGAGTGGATGCCGATGAACCCCATTTCACGGAGTTCGCGGCACATCTCCACCGAGCCGCCTATAGCAAGGACGGGGATACCTTTCCGCCGGGCGCGTGCCAATACGCCTGCCGCCGTTTTCCCCGTGGCCGTCTGGGCGTCTATCCGCCCTTCGCCCGTGACGACGAGGTCCGCTCCTTCGAGCATGGAATCGAAGTCAAGGATGTCGAGCACCATTTCGATGCCACGGGTCAGCCGGGCGTTCAGGAATGCCTTGAAAGCGCCGCCCAGTCCGCCTGCCGCGCCTGCTCCGCGCAGTGAGGTGATGTCTGTCCCGCATTGGCGGGCTATGACTCCGGCGAATGAGCACATCCCACGTTCCAGCGCTGCTACCGTCTGCTCGTCCGCCCCTTTCTGTGGAGCGAAGACGTGTGCCGCTCCGCGAGGTCCGCAGAACGGAGTGTCGACGTCGCACGCCACGATGAACTCCGCTTCGCGCGCTTCGGGCATAAGTGCCGATGTGTCTGCACGGACGATGGCTTGCAGGCTTCTGCCGCAGCCTTCCAGCCTTTGCCCGCGACTGTCCAGAAAGTTCACTCCCAATGCGGAGAGCATTCCCGTGCCTGCATCGTTGGTGGCACTGCCGCCTATGCCGACCAAAAGCCTGCGGCATCCTTGGTTCAGCGCGTCCCGAATCATCTGTCCGGTGCCGTAGGTGGATGCCGTCCACGGATTCCGCTCGTCCGGATGCAGGAGCGGCAGGCCGCTGGCGGCGGACATCTCGATGACGGCCGTCCTCACGCCGGTTGTTTCCACATTGGCATTCATGGCCACGCTACTATCTGTTTCCACAATCCCGTATGTCGCCTCTACCGCTCTTCCCAAAGGGTCTGACACCACTATCGTGCGTCTCTTTCCGCCCAGCGAACCGGTTATGGCATCCACCGTTCCTTCGCCGCCGTCCGCCACGTTTACTTTGACCACCTCGCACTGTGCGAATACGCTCTTTATGCCTGCTTCCACGGCGTCGGCCACTTCCATGGAAGTCAGGGACCCCTTGAACGAGTCGGATGCGACAACGATTTTCTTCATCTTTTTCATGTTGTTTGCACGGTTCTTTCATTTAAGGAGTTAGCGGGGGCGGGAGTTGGTTCGGGAGATATCGGGAGTTGGTTCGGGAGTTAGAAGGAGTTATCGGGAGTTATCACTCCGCTACGCTCCGTTTAGGAGTTAAAAGCCAATAGTCCTGTTTATATAAGGCGGTAGTATCGGCCTATAACTCCTAACGGAGCGAAGCGTAGTGATAACTCCCGATAACTCCCTTTAACTCCTTCTGCCCGATATCTCCCGAACAACTCCCGTCCTCCGTTAACCCCTCTAAATGAAAAATCCGCGTGCTGTTTAGATATTTATGTTACACGAAACGCAAAGTTATAAAATAAATGCCGTACATTTGTCGTATGAGACTGGAAATATCAGATTGGAAGACCGTTCCTTACGCCGAGGCGTGGGACAGGCAGACGGCTTGCTTCGATGCGCTGGTGCAAGCCAAACGGGCAGGAGAGGAGTATGCGAACCGCATCATCCTTTGCGAACACCCCCATGTGTATACGCTGGGACGCAGCGGGAAGGAAGGCAATATGCTGCTGGGCGAAGAGCAACTTCGCGCGGTAGGCGCTTCGCTCTACCACATAGACCGGGGTGGCGACATCACCTACCACGGGCCGGGACAGTTGGTGTGCTATCCCATCCTGAACCTCGAAGAGTTCGGCCTGGGGCTGAAGGAGTATGTGCGTCTGCTGGAAGAGGCCGTCATCCGCGTCTGCGCCTCTTACGGGATAAACGCCGGTCGCGTGGAGAAGGCCACCGGCGTGTGGCTGGACGGCGACTCGGCGCGTGCCCGCAAAATTTGTGCTATCGGTGTGCGGAGCAGTCATTACGTCACGATGCACGGACTGGCGCTCAATGTCAATACGGACCTGCGCTATTTCAGCTACATCAATCCTTGCGGATTTGTGGACAAAGGGGTGACCTCGTTGCAGAAGGAGTTGAGACGGGAGGTGCCGATGGATGAGGTGAAAGAACGGCTCTGCCGTGAACTGAAAGAGGTGCTTCTTCAAGAAAGGTCGTTTTAAGCGTCACTCAAAGAGTGCATGGTCAGTTAACTTGTTGCCGGTAAGGATGTTAACTTATAGCTTTCAACGATGTTAACTTATAGCCTTCAATGATGTTAACTTATAGGCGGTAAGGATGTTAATTTACTGTCTTCACGGCAAGTATAAAAGATTTTCTATCAAACATTTTGCCAATAGGAAAAACTGCTATATCTTTGTGCCCATTAAGCGAATGCCCGAAAGACATTTCCGCCTTTAAGACGTTCGTTTACAGCTTACTGAAAGCTTGTTGATCACATAACTGTTTCAACGTTCTCTTTCTGTGATAGTGGGGTGCTTTGGGATAATATGGATGCAGACTAAACTATTGATAATAATTGCATTACATGGATTGACCGGGAGTGATTGTCTCATTCCGGTGTCCCCTGAGAATACCCTTTCTACAAAGCTTTTTTTCCCCGAAACGCTTACGAATCTTATCTGGTGATGCCTTCCAAAGACTCTCCTCTGCACTGGTATGCTGTCCGCGTTACGTACAGCCGCGAACTGTCCCTGAAAAACTATCTCGACAAGGAAAATATCGAGAATTTCATACCTATGCGCTACGAATACGTCACGAGGAACGAACGCCGTGTCCGTAAGCTTGTCCCTGCCATACACAACTTGGTGTTTGTCCGTTCCACCCGTGCGCGTATGGACGAAATCAAGAACAATCCGGTTCTGAATCTTCCCATCCGTTACATCATGAACCGCGAAACCCACTTGCCCATTGTCATTCCGGATGCGCAGATGCGCAGCTTCATACTGGTTGCAGGCACGTATGACGAAGCCGTCATTTATGTGGAGCCGGAAGAGCTGAACCTGGCGAAAGGCACCAAGGTGCGCATCACGGGCGGCGTCTTCGAAGGAGCCGTCGGCGAGTTTGTCCGCCTGCGCCACGACCGTCGCGTGGTGGTGAACATAGAAGGTGTCATGGCAGTTGCCACCACATTTATCCATCCCTCACTCGTAGAGCCGATAGATATAGACTGACATCATTGTAACTTAACAACTTATAGCTTTAGATAAAATGAACAATCACGTTTTATCCTTGTATGCCTATGCCCACGAACTACTGAATCTGGGCATGGACGGAACTCCCGTTTACAGCGACCGTTTTGTACGTTTGAACCGCGAAGTTTATGAGCAGGCGCTCGCCTTGTACAACGCTCCGGCGGGTTCCACTCCGGAAGAAGAAGCCGGACTCTGCCTTTCCGTCCTCACGGCCCTGAATGCCACTTTCTATGACAACGGGCACAAGCAGCAATACATCCAGCATCTTCTCGACCGTTGCTGGAACGTGCTTGGCCAGCTTCCGGCTTCGCTTCTGAAGGTCCGCCTGCTTACTTGCTGCTATGGTGAGGTCTATGAAGAGGTGCTGCTTCACGAAGCCCATGAGATAATAGAGAGCTGGGATAAAAATAATCTTTCGCCGGAGCAAACCGAAGCGATTGACGAACTTCGCAACATTGAGGAGAACCCTTATCCGTACGAAGTGATAGAATGACTTCGCCCCATCGCTATACAACTCATTAATACACAATAAACTAAGACTTTTTTATTTTATGGAACTAATTGTAAAAGACGACCATTTCATTCCCGATGGAATGAACGCTTTCGAGCGTAACACCAAGCGCATCGTCGATTGCTTCATGGCCTTTTGTGCGCTTATTGTTTTTTCTCCTTTGTTTTTGATTTGTTACATTGCCGTGAAGCGTGAAGACGGCGGTCCCGCCATATTCAAACAGGAACGTATCGGCAGGTTTGGTCGTCCTTTCAACATCTATAAGTTCCGCAGTATGAGGCTGGATGCCGAGAAGTACGGACCCACCCTTTATGCCGGTACGCGAGATTCCCGCATGACGAAAGTGGGCCGTTTTCTCCGTGTCCATCACCTCGATGAACTTCCGCAGCTTTGGAATGTGTTTTGCGGCGACATGGCCTTTATCGGTCCCCGTCCCGAACGCAAGTTCTTCATCGACCGGATTATGGAAGCGGATTCCCGCTACCGCTATCTCTATCAGATTCGTCCGGGCGTCACTTCCTATGCCACGCTCTACAACGGTTATACCGATACGCTGGACAAGATGCTCCGCCGCTTGCGCTACGACCTGTTCTATCTGGAACACCGTTCGTGGGGTTTCGATTTCAAGATACTTTTCATGACGTTCATGAAGATTGTGTTCGGGAAGAAGTTCTGAAAAACAAAGAATTGTTTCAGTATGGATATTCTTATTTCTCTTGCGTTAATAGTCTAATTAATAGTAATTTTAAATATCTATGAAGATTACAGCTGTCATTCCTATTCGTACTGGGTCGCAACGCGTAAAGGACAAGAATTTGCGCGCGTTTGCCGACACTAATTTGATGGAACTAAAAATAAAGACCCTATTACAGGTTCCGGAGTTAACTTCTATTGTGGTGAATACCAATTCTGATTTGGCAATAGATATTGTAAATAAGAAATATAAAGAAGTGACAACACATCGGCGTGAGGAGTATTATGCTTCTTCCAAATGTTCCGGTAGTGAATTTTTCCGTCATTTGGGTGAGGTTACAGATACTGATATTTTTGTTTATTGTCCTTGTACTTCTCCTTTTGTCAGACCTGAAACAATATCACGGTGTATTAATTACTATTTGTCTTCTTCCGAATACGATTGTTTGGCTACGGTATCTTCTGTCAAGGAGTTTTTATGGCTCAACGGCCGACCTATGAATTACGATCCTCTCCATGCTCCCAATTCACAGGACTTACCCGATGTTGTAGCTCTGAATTTTGGAGTTACAGTTATAAAAAAAGAAGATTTAATAAAGAATTGTAACATTATAGGAAAAAATCCTCAGTTTGTCGTTACAGACGATATTGAAGCCATTGATATAGATACCCCGTTGGATTTCTATATTGCGGAGCAACTTTATCGAAAACTTATGTTGGAGAAGAAAGAATTGTTAGGATAATACTGATATAAACTGACGGGAATTTAAAAAAGAACAGTTAAGATAAATTTTAAACATATGGCGAATATGCAACAATGTTTAAGGAAAGTACTAAGCAGGTGCTTTGCTACTGTTAATGTCCTTGCTTTCTATCTCAGTGGGCAAAATCGTACAAATAAAGAGTTGATATCCGCTTTGCGTGATAAGTATAAGGGAAGGCGTTGTTTCATAGTATGTAACGGGCCGAGCCTGCGGATAGAAGACTTGGATAAAATTCATGAGAACGGTGATGTATCGATTGCTATGAATATGATTGGGCGATGCTTCGACAAGACAAAGTGGAGACCGACGGTATTGATGGCAAGTGATGGATGTGTGTTACATCCTAAAAATAAAAAAGTGGTTGATGAAACGGAATGCGAATACAAATTCCGCTTGAAGAAGCATTTTTTACGGGTTGGGAAAAAGTTCAGAGCTACAGTCTTTTATGATATAATAGATGATTGGGAATTATTGGATAACCCTAAATTCACAACTAAGGTAGGAGAAGCATTATATTCCATTGGTACCACAGCTTACGAGGCAATAGAAATAGCAGTTTTCTTAGGTTGTAATGAAATTCACGTAATAGGTTGCGATATGAGTTATGCGGTGAATATAGACCGTGATGGACGTGTTTACTACAATGATACCAATAAGCAACATTTTTATGGAGATAAAGATGAATCGATGAACAAGGTTGTTCCCAATCCGACTTGGCAATTGGAATGTGCTTGGAAAGCAGCATTGCGTTTTTCAAAAGAACTGAATTTTAAGCTTTATAATGCAACGCGTGGAGGATACCTTGAAGAATTACCTCGTGTTGATTTTGATACATTATTCTCCTCTTTAGATGATAAATAAGTATATGTATAGTATTTCGGTTTTTAAAAGAGAAGAACTCTCGATACTACGGAATGAATGGCTTTTTTTGGAAAAGGGGTCGGAGATGACGTATTTCCAGTCATATCATTGGAATTATATGCTAACTCAAAAGACTCCGGCTGACAGTAAAAATTGTGAAGCGATATATTGTTTAGTAAAAAATCAGGATGGAGTGCCGCTTCTCATTGCACCATTATGGATTATAAAATCCACTTTCCGTATTTTTAATAAAAAAGGGGTTTATGTGATAGGGCGCCAAGGATGGAGCGATTATTTGAATCTTATTTATCAGGATTTCGATTCTCATGCAGTGTCTTTCCTTATTCGATGGTTACAAGATACTTATCATGTCCGACAATTCTTTTTTGAACAACTGAAAGAAACAACTTCTCTCTACCTTTATATTAAAAATCACTATATTGTGAATGATAGTGTAGCTACTACTTGTGTTCATATATCTTTACCTGTTTCGATTGAAGATTATCAGAAAACTTTAAGTAAAAGTACCCGTCAGAATTTACGTACAGCATATAATCGTTTGCAAAAAAACGGATGTTTTATAACATTCAATTTTGATGATAGACCAGACTTGGAATTGTGTAACCAAATGAGGTCTTTACGAGTTGCAAAGAAGGAAAAACGAAACTATACGTTTTACGGCAGATTGAAAAGATACATAAGACAGAAATGTGTATTGGAATTTCCTTCTTATCTGCCTTTTTACGAAGACAGCCAATCTCGGTTTATGACTGCGTATATCAATGGGGAATTTTGTGCATTCTTCAATTACGGATTGGATGAAATACATGGGGAAATCATTGTAATGGCTGTGGGGGTCGATGAGAAATATGCAAAATATTCACCGGGTGTTTTATTACTTTATGAATACATTAAAAATCAAATTGTCAGACGCGATGTTGAAAATGTTGATTTGACACGTGGGGAAGAGAAATATAAGTATACGTTAGGTGGTTGTGACCATTTCATCCATAGTGTTAATTTTGAATTGAAATGAGTGGCGTGATTGGGAAAGTAGAGTGCTTCAAGATACGTTTGTTTCAAGCCACCGATAGTTGTGATTTTGGAGATATGGACGATTTTGAGCCGGTAAAGACTATAAGGTGCTTGTCTCCTTATTTGTGTCTCAATCCGGTAATTATCCTTGCCGACCCTTTTCTCTTTGTACATAATGATACCCTTTTCCTTTTTTACGAAAGCAAAAGGCTCACATCGCCGGGTGTCATAAAGATGATTTGTACCCAAGATTTGGAACATTGGAGCGAACCGCTTACGGTGTTGAAGGAGAATTTTCATCTTTCTTATCCTTATGTGTTTGCCGATGGCAACGGCATTTATATGATACCTGAAACCGGAGCGGACGGAAGTGTGCGCATTTATCAGGCTACCGATAATGGACTGACGAAATGGGAACTTCGGAAAAAACTGCTGGTACAACCCGGAGATAAGGAAGTAAAGATGGATTATGCCGATTCTTCTGTATACAAGAAGGATAATGTCTATTACCTGATGACGACCCTGCAATACGCCGATGGCGTGAATACATTGGAACTTTATTGTTCGGACTCGCTGATGGGAACGTATAAGGCACATCCCTGTTCGCCTGTTGCGCATAGTAGCAAGGTAGGGCGTAATGCCGGTTGTCTTCAAATGATAGACGGGAAACTGTACCGCTATTCGCAGGACTGCACCGTACGCTATGGCGATAACGTGAACATAAGCGAGGTGCTGGAACTTTCTCCGCTGGCTTATGAGGAACGTTTGCTGAAAGAGAATATCTTCCCTCTTGTGTCCCCTTTCTACAAATATGGCGGACATCAGCTTAACATAGTCCGTTTTCGAGGGAAAACGGTGGTTGCGACTGATGCCAAGGAGTATCACTATTTACTGCTGCAACGTGTGATGAATAGGTTGTAATGATTTTAATGACATGAACTCCAACTCTAAGCGTATAGCTAAAAATACATTGTTTCTTTATATCAGAATGGCTGTCTTGATGATTGTCACTCTGTTTACGTCAAGGATTGTCTTGGACAAGCTGGGCGTTGAAGATTTTGGTATCTACAATGTAGTAGGAGGTGTGGCTGCGGTATTTACCTTTTTCTCTTCCTCATTGGCCAATGCTACTCAGCGTTTCCTTAATATAGAATTGGGAAAAGGAAACATAGAAGGTGCAAGGAACATATTTTCCCAGCATTTGGCGATATACCTGTTTTTAGTTATCGGAATGGTGGTACTAGCTGAAACGGTAGGGCTGTGGTTGGTACATCATAAATTAGTGATTGCCCCCGAAAGGATGTCTGCTGCCTTATGGACTTACCAATTTGCCGTCCTCGCTTTGTGCGTTTCTTTTATAGGCATCGTATTCAATTCGGCTATCATTGCACATGAGGATATGAGAATCTATTCTTATGTGGGCATAGCCGATGCTTTTTTACGACTGACCATAGCTTATGCGATAAGTGTGGTGGAGTTTGACCGTTTGGTGACTTATTCTATATTGTTGCTTTTAGTAGCATTGTGCGTACAAGGAAGTTATGCTATATATGCATTGAGAAGGTACAAAGAGTGTCAACTTTGTTTTTCTTATGACAAAGATGGGATGTGGTCTACTTTCAACTTCATCAGCTGGAATGTGGTGGGGACTGTTATTTTTTTGTTGAAAGACCAGGGAGTGAATATTCTGTTGAATTTATTTTTTGGTCCTGTTGTCAATGCGGCGCGTGCTGTATCTTTTCAGGTCAGTGCCGCCATATCTAATTTCAGCAATAATTTTTATATGTCCGTGCAACCGCAGATTGTAAAATCGTATGCGGCAGGCGAACGTGCTTATCTTAATACCTTGTTTTTGAACAGTACGAAATACTCTCTGTTTCTGATGTGGCTTTTTTGTCTGCCTGTAATGTTGGAAATAGTGGTGATTTTGAATTTGTGGTTAAAGGAAGTCCCACAGGGTACGGAAATTTTCACAAGATGGGTGTTGGCTGATGCTCTATTGAGTACTATGACTGCTCCTGCATGGACCGTAGTCTTGGCTGTGGGAAGATTAAAGAAATATACGCTTTTGTGTAATGGGTGTTTGTTGCTGATTTTCCCTTTGTCGTATCTTTTTTTGTCATTAGGCTACGGTCCGGTCAGTGTATTCGTCATCACTTTTGTTGTTCGTATATTGCAAGTGATAAGTTCTATTTTATTTGCGAATACCTACATCCATTTTGGGATTTCTGCTTATTTCAAGCGTGTAATATATCCGGTAATCTGTGTATATCTGTTATCTGGCTCTGTTTCATTGCTTGTTTGGAAACAGGTGGGGAATGGATTTTTAGCATTGTTTGCTGTTTGTGTGGTGACATTTTTATCTACGGTCGTAGCTGTATATTATATAGGTCTTGATAAAAGTGAACGTATGTTCTGTTTGGATATTATGAAAAGCAGATGGAGAAGTTTCAGGAACATTTTTCATTAAAATATTGCCCGATAAAGAAAAAATGCGTTCCTTTGTTATACCAAAACAAAAAGATAGCTTATGAAAGTCTCCGAACCCGCAGTCGCATATGGTACATCTTGTCTTCAAGGTTTGAAGAACAGATTGATTGCTTCTATCGACAGTGTTACTGATGAGAACAAGTTGCAGGAATGCTTGGCATTGTTGCATACGGATGAAATGCCCGGTATCTATTCTGACGAGGAGTTTGCGGAAGAACTTCGGTTATCAGAATCGGGAGGTAATGCTACGAAGGAAGAAGTAAATGCCTTTTTTGCGCAATGGGGACATTGAATATTGTTATACGCAAAAGAGCGTTGAACACTATTCGGAATGTTGCGGAGTGGTATAGGTCGGAAGTCGGTAGCGTGGCAGCACAGCATTTTGTTGATGATGTTTATGATACTATTTCTACATTATCCAATTTTCCTCTTGTCGGAGTGTTGGATGAACGATATTCTACATTGAAAGTAAAATATTATAGTTTTTTGCTTCATCCTAAATATCGTATCATTTATCGTTTTACGAAAAGAACTCTTTATGTGGTAGCCATCCGTGCTACCATGATGAAATAATAAGGCCAAGCAGTGTAGGTATTTTTTTTAGGATGGCGGCTTTCTTGAATGCTAATAATCCTTTAAAATATTGCCCAATAAAGAAAAAATGCTTTCCTTTGTTTTTGCGGGAGAGTCCTGTTTTTGTAAATGTAGGCCATTTTGCAGCTGTTGTGTCACTATAACCGGATAAAGCAATATGAACAACAATAATAAGAACCTTGTAATCCGTTTCGACTGGGCGATGAAACGCCTGCTGCGGAACAAAGCCAACTTCAGTGTCCTTGAAGGATTGCTCACGACCTTGCTGGGCGAGAAAATCATCATCCGTCGTCTCCTTGAGAGCGAGAGCAACCAGGAGGACGAGTACGACAAGTATAACCGTGTGGATATGCTTGCCGAAAACTCCAAAGGCGAGCTGGTGCTGATAGAAGTGCAGAACAACAACGAATATGCCTATTTCCAGCGTATGCTGTTCGGCACTTCAAAGCTGGTCACCGAGTATATCAACAGGGGTGATAGTTACGACAAGGTCCGTAAGGTCTACAGTGTCAACATCGTGTATTTCTCATTGGGGCATGGTGGCGATTACGTTTATCATGGAAAGACGGAATTCCGTGGCATCCACACCAACGACCTTCTTGAACTGACTCCGTTCCAAAAACAGACATTCAAGGTGGATACGGTAAGTCAGCTGTATCCGGAGTATTATATCCTGAAGGTGAACGATTTCAACCAGGTGGCCAAAACTCCCCTTGAAGAATGGATTTATTATCTGAACACCGGAGAAATACCTACCACCGCCACTGCTCCCGGTCTTGAGGAGGCTCGTGAGAGGTTGAAACTGGATGGCATGACGAAAGACGAACTGTCTGCCTATTACCGCCATTTGGATAATATCGTGATTCTTCGCGACAATATCAATACGGAGCGCGAAGAAGGCAGGGCAGAAGGCAGAGCGGAAGGTTGGGCGGAAGGAAAAGCAGAAGGTCGGGCAGAAGGCAGAGCAGAGGGGCGAGCTGAAGGTCGAGCAGAAGGTCGAGCAGAAGGAAAAGCTGAAGGAAAAGCTGAAGGGCTCGAAGAAGGATTGAACAAAGGCCGGGAGGAAGGAGCAAAAGAAGCCAATCTGAACAATGCCCGTAATTTGAAGAAATTGGGTGTGTCTACTGAAGTTATTTCTCAAGCCACCGGTCTGTCTCCAAGAGAAATAGAAGAACTGTAAAAAGAGGGTGTGTTCTAATCCTCATTTCCGTATGTGCTGTCTCTATGACAGCACAGGGTCTTCTAATGATGCAAGTATCTTTTTGTAATTCAAAATCCATAATCTCAAATTAACTTTCGTTTCCTGTTCATAGCACAGGGAACGGGAGTGTATGATGTCCTTATTCGAGATGTTCACACTTTGTGGATGGCTGAGGCTTGGACATTACTGTTGTAGGCGAGTTCGACGTAGTTCATCGTCCAGTGCATACTTTCCGTGGCAATTCGGAACTGCTCTGCCAGTTATGTTGCGATACGATGGGAGCAGTGACATTTTATATTCGGTCATATTTTCTGCTTTTTTGAAATTTTCGGTAACGTTGGAAAGAATATTTCGCAGGTGATTTCACATATAGGTGTAATGCTTGTGCTATAATTTGTCATGTATAAACAATGGCAATTATGGGAAAATAAACAATTAATGCGGTGATTAATCTACTCGATAGGAGAGAAAAGATTAAAGCTGTACGCAACAGAGTGTGTGTTGCCCAGTCCTATTTGTGCAAGGAGTCGGGAGTGACTTCTTGTTCCTATCCCAAATAAAAAGATGACTGTAGAACAGATTATAAACGGAATGTAAGATGATATGATACCTAAAGTGATTCATTATTGCTGGTTCGGAAGAAACCCTCTTCCGCCGCTTGCTGTGAAGTGTATCGAGTCGTGGAAGAAGTATCTTCCCGACTATGAGATAAAGGAGTGGAATGAAGACAATTTCGATGTGGACATTATCCCGTACACCCGAGAGGCCTACGAGGCTCGTAAGTATGCTTTCGTGAGCGATTATGCGAGGTTTTACATTCTTTACCACCACGGCGGTCTCTACTTCGACACGGATGTGGAGGTGATACGACCGATGGACGACATTGTGGCGAGAGGGGCGTTTATGGGGTGTGAGAACGAGGCGAAAACTGGTGAGACTGCGTTGGCTGTCGCACCGGGCCTTGGCCTGGGATGCAATCCTGGACTTCGTGTTTATGCAGAGATTCTTGACCTGTATGCCGGTTTGCATTTCAAACGTGCCGATGGTGGGCTGAACCTCAAGACGGTGGTGGCTTACACCACGGAACTGCTGGTGGCAAAGGGGCTGGAGAATGTGAACGAGGTGCAGTGTGTGGCGGATGTATGGGTTTATCCGAAGGAGTATTTCTGTCCGATGGACTATCAGACCAATGTGCTGACGGCCACTGAAAATACGCGGTCTATACATCATTATGCGGCGTCGTGGCACGGGATGAGACATCGGGTTTTCAGGATTGTGGTGAAGGTGGCAGGTAAGGGGCTGGCGCATCGTATATCGTTATTCTTAAAGAAAATCAAGTTGATTAAGTAAAAGGTGAAATCTTTTCGGCTATTTTTATGCGTTTTTGCTCTTAGTTTGCTGAATCTCAGAGCTTTCATCGGTGGCATAGGACAGAATGATACGTTTCTCCTGACTCTTTCTATAAATCTTTTATTCTTGTTGGGGATAGATTATAGGCATTATCTGAAAAAGTTTCTTTTTGTCGGAGTGTTGTTCCCTTTAGTCGTTTACAATAGGGAAATATTGGCGTTGATAGATATACTTCTTTGCGTTTATCTTTTTCGGAATTTTCCGATTAAGATCTTGGCGTTTATTAATTTGTCGTTATTGCTGTTGGGCTTTTTGATTTTGACATTATTGCGTGGATTGGATCTTCTGACCGTTAACCAAGAAGTCTGGTATTTGACAGGGAAAGGTGCTGCTCAAACTTATGGCTTTAACAATCCTAACGGGTTTGGGGGCTTTGTCTTTACAATGATAGTAAATGCCTATATTGTCTTTTTGTGTTTCAGAAGAAATCTTTTGCCCGTCTTGTTTTTACTTTTGATGGCGGTTGTTACCTATAATTATTGCTTGTCGCGAACGCTGCTGGTGGGAACTGTTGTCTTGGTGTTGGTTCATTTTATGGTAGGTTGGAGAGTTCTTAAGAAATGGATGCGTTATTTCATAGCGTTGCTGCCGATATTGTTTTTCCTTGTTAATTTTTATTTGGTGGTGAATTTATCAGAGTTTCACGAAGTGAATGTTCTCACATCCGGCAGGCTTAGTATATACGCTGGTATTTTGGATACAATGACAAAGTTGAACTGGTTGATAGGAATACCTCTTCCTGAGGGTCCGATGGACGGCTCTCTGTGGATGTTGCTTTTTACAGGTGGAATCGTGGGACTGTTATTCTTTTTTGTCAATTTCTATTTTAGTGTCACTCGGTGTTTTGAAGAATTATACATCTATTTTCCTGCTATTTTAGCTGTTTTGGTTAGTGGCTTTGTAGAAAATGTATTTTCAGGTATCAGTGGTGTATCTATTATTTTTTGGTTATTGGTTTGTCGTTTCTATACTTATAAAATCACGTAATTTATGAATTTGGAAGTCTTACTCTCTTGTATGTATCAAGAGGATATGGGCATTGCTGTGCGTTCCCGTATACAGTCCGACTTGTTGATAATCAATCAGTGTGATAACAACGAATCGATGGAAACCATCTGTGACGGACATCGCATCCGTATGGTTTCTACCACGGAGCGTGGGCTTTCCAAGAGCCGCAATATGGCATTGGAGAATGCTTCCGGTGATATTTGCCTGATTTGCGATGATGACGAAATCTTTGAGGATGGGTATAAGGAAGCAATACTCAATGTTTTTGAGGAAATGCCTCAGGCGGATGTCATCACTTTTGCACTGCACCATCCCCGGCGGAGATTTCCCGACCACCGTAAAAGATTGGGCTATGTCGGTGCGCTAAAGAGTTGTAGTTTTCAGATAGCCTTTCGCCGCGAAAGGGTAGTGGAGAAAGGGATTCGTTTCGATGTGGAAATGGGATCCGGCACAGGTAACGGTGGTGGAGAGGAGAACAAGTTTCTGATGGATTGTCTGCGCGAAGGACTCGTCTTGTGGTACGTTCCGGTGGTGATTGCTACGGTGGGGCAGGAGAGTTCTCAATGGTTTAAGGGACACACCAACCGTTTCTTTAGAAACCGTGGTTGGGTGAATCGAAGGCTGTTAGGGCTGTTGGGAGCTTTGGCATATGATGTTTATTACTCGGTCGTGAAATATTCGCATTATAGGAAAGACAATGGCTTTTGGAATGCGCTGTATTATCAGGTGGCGGGAACTTTTGAAAAACGTTGATGGAAGGAAATTAAGAAAGATGTGTGTATGGAGATGAACAGTAGGATGGATGCTGTGATTGCGTGGGTGGACGGCAACGATGATGCCTGGGTTAGAGAACGTGACCGTTATGCCGCGCAACCCGTGGCGGGTAGGTATTTTAGAGACTGGGGTACGGTGAGATATGTGTTGAGGGGTATAGATACTTTTATGCCGTGGATAGACAAGGTGCATTTTGTGACGTGGGGACATACGCCACCTTGGTTGAACCGTGAATGTGGAAGGTTGCACGTGGTGAAACACACCGATTTCTTTGCCGACAAAACACATTTGCCGGTGTTCAACTCCAATGCCATAGAAGCGAATCTGCACCGGATACCAGGACTTGCCGACCGATTCGTCTATTTCAATGACGATATGATGGTGTTGAAACCTGTTCCTCAGGAACGTTTTTTCCAAAACGGTTTGCCATTGGATTTTATAGTGCAGGGAATCCCGAGGAAGGGATACCTGTACAGGAAACTGCGTTCCAACGAGGTGTATGTGGATATCGTATTAAACGAGTTGCGGTTGATAAACACCCGTTTCTCGAAAAAGGAACTATTGCACGTTTCTCCTCGCCTTTTTTACTCTAAGAACTATACGAAAGTGGATGTTTGTAAGAACCTGTTTTGTAACTTTATTTGGAAAAAGTATGCTTGGCTGAAGTTATATCACCACCCTCAGCCTTATCTGAAAAGTTCGTTGTTGTTGGCTCATGACCTGTATGGCGATGTGCTGTCCGAGGTGTCTGCTCGCAGGTTCAGGAGTCGCAAGGATGTGTGCCAGTACATTTACAGGGATGTGCAGTTGGCAAGTGGCAATTTTATGCCTTATACTCCTGACGACACGTTTTGTCTGAATATCCACAGTTATGGTTGTTTGTACAAAAGTAGGACGAAGATAGAGAGTGCGCGTTTCTTTTGTGCGAACGACAGTCCTCGTTTGAAAGCGGATGAATTTGAACCGACTTGTCATTTATTAATTGATATTTTGGAAAATATACTTCCCAACAAGTCTGCCTTTGAGATTTAACCCTTATGGTTTCCATTATTACTCCTTCTTATAACTCGTCCGCATTTATTTCTCAAACGATAGAATCTGTATTGGCACAGACTTATACAGAGTGGGAAATGCTGATTGTAGATGATTGCTCTACGGATGATTCTGCCGACATCATCAAGCGTTACTGTAGACAAGACGCCCGAATCAGGTATCTGAAAACGGATGTTCCTTCGGGTTCTCCCTGTGTGCCCCGCAACATCGGAATTATGAATGCCAAGGGGCGCTATATTGCTTTTTTGGACAGCGATGACGTATGGTTTCCGGACAAGCTGGAAGAGCAGATGAAGTGTTTTGCCGATACCGCCGCAACGGTTGTCTATTCCAATTATGAGAAAATAAGTGAAGACGGAAAACGGGAAGGGAGAGTGGTGACCGCTCCGTCGCAAGTGTCATACAAGGAACTGCTGAAAGGAAACGTGATAGGCAACCTGACCGGAATGTATGATACGAAGAAGATTGGCAAAATGTATTGTTCCAATATCCCCCACGAAGATTATATCTTGTGGTTGTCTATTTTGAAGAAAGGGGGCGTGGCAAGGAATACGAATGCGGTTCATGCCCTGTATAGGGTACGGAGTCAGTCTGTATCTGCCAACAAGTGGACTGTCCTCTTCTGGCAATGGAACATTTACAGGAATGTCGAGAAAACAGGCTTTTTATGTGCGTGTTACTATTTTCTTCATTATGCTTGGCGTGCATTGCTGAAGAATATGAAGTAGTGTTTACCGATTTAATGTTATAAAATATGGATTATAAAGTTATTGATACCCGGAAAATCATGGATTATATCTGTTCCCATTCCGATGCAGTGATTACCGTAGAAGAAATCATTCAAAATTCCGGTGCCGACAAGCTCCGTGTGTATCCCGCCCTGTTCGAACTTGAACAGGGCGGATGGCTCGAGGTGGTGGAACGCGAAGAACTTGGGACGCCGTCGGCTGTGCGCTGGCGGAAAGATACTCCAATTCTTTCCGGTACGCTGGCGGACGGATGCGGCATGAAACAGACAAACGACAGGTAACGGCGGTTACTTTGTTTTAGGCGCAGCCGGGGGCACTCTGTTTGGGGGCTTCCGGCTGTTTTTATAACTAATAGATTGATTTCCGGAAAAAGAGCAGAGTCGGAACCAATGCCGGATATGATTGTGAATCAGTCGTGGGAACAGGCAAAAGAACACATCCTATCGAAGATTTCCTGATTTTTTTCCCTTTCTACAGGAAAATCTTATTAACTTTGCGGGTCACTTTTGGAAACAATAAAAAAATAACGATATGAATATCTCTTATAACTGGTTGAAAGAGTATGTTGATTTCGACCTGACACCGGATGAAGTAGCTGCCGCGTTGACCTCCATCGGATTGGAAACAGGAAGCGTGGAAGAGGTGCAGACCATCAAGGGCGGATTGGAAGGCTTGGTCATCGGCGAAGTGTTGACGTGCGAAGCGCACCCCAATTCGGACCATATGCACGTCACTACCGTAAACTTGGGGCAGGGCGAACCTGTGCAGATTGTATGCGGCGCGCCCAACGTGGCTGCCGGACAGAAAGTGGTAGTGGCCACCTTAGGCACGAAACTTTACGACGGGGATGAATGCTTCACCATCAAGAAGTCGAAACTCCGCGGCGTGGAATCCAACGGAATGATTTGCGCGGAAGATGAAATCGGCATCGGTACAGACCATGCAGGCATCATCGTCTTGCCCGAGACTGCCGTACCGGGCACCCTTGCCAAGGATTATTACAACATCAAGAGCGACTATGTGCTGGAAGTGGACATCACTCCCAACCGCGCCGATGCCTGCTCGCACTACGGCGTGGCACGCGACCTGTATGCCTACCTGGTGCAGAACGGACGGACAACAGCCTTGAAGAAACCGTCGGTAGACGCTTTTGCCGTCGAGAACCACGACTTGGACATACGGGTCACGGTGGAAAACAGCGAGGCCTGCCCACGTTATGCAGGAGTGGCCGTGAAGGGCGTGACCGTGAAAGAAAGCCCCGAATGGTTGCAAAACAAGCTCCGCATCATCGGCTTGCGCCCCATTAATAATGTGGTGGACATCACGAACTACATCGTCCATGCATTCGGCCAGCCGCTTCACTGCTTCGACGCCGACAAGATTAAGGGCGGCGAGGTGATTGTGAAGACAATGCCCGAAGGCACTCCCTTCGTCACGCTGGACGGCGTGGAACGCAAACTGAGCGAACGCGACCTGATGATATGCGACAAGGAAGAGCCTATGTGCATCGCCGGTGTGTTCGGCGGACTGGATTCCGGCTCTACGGAGACTACGAAGGACGTGTTTCTCGAAAGTGCCTATTTCCATCCCACCTGGGTGCGCAAGACCGCGCGCCGTCATGGCTTGAGCACGGATGCCTCTTTCCGCTTCGAGAGAGGTGTGGACCCGAACGCAACCCTTTATTGCCTGAAGCTGGCTGCGATGATGGTGAAGGAACTTGCCGGCGGCACCATCGCTTCCGAGATAAAGGATGTGTGCGCCGCTCCCGCCCAAGATTTCAGAGTGGAGCTCTCCTATGCGAAGGTTCACTCGCTGATAGGGAAGGAGATTCCTGCCGATACCGTAAAGAGCATCGTGACGAGCCTGGAGATGAAGATTGCCGGTGAAACGGCAGAGGGGCTGACGCTGGATGTTCCGCCTTACCGGGTGGACGTGCAGCGCGACTGCGATGTGATAGAAGACATTCTCCGTATTTACGGATATAATAATGTAGAGATTCCGACGGCTCTGAAGTCGAGCCTGACCACGAAGGGCGAGTGCGACAAGTCCAACCGGTTGCAGAACCTGGTGGCCGAACAGCTGGTGGGATGCGGTTTCAACGAGATTCTGAACAACTCGCTGACGCGTGCCGCCTACTACGACGGCCTGGAGTCTTATCCCGCCAAGAACCTCGTGATGCTGATGAACCCGCTCAGCGCAGACCTGAACGCCATGCGCCAGTCGCTGCTCTTTGGCGGACTGGAGAGCATTGCCCACAACGCCAACCGCAAGATTTCCGACCTGCGTTTCTTCGAGTTCGGTAATTGCTACTACTTCAACGAAGAGAAACGCAATCCGGAGAAGGCGCTTGCCCCTTATTCGGAAGACTATCACCTGGGCTTATGGGTGACAGGCAAAAGAGTATCGAACTCATGGGCGCATCCGGACGAGGAGAGCAGCGTGTACGAGTTGAAGGCGTACGTCGAAAACATCTTCACCCGCTTGGGATTGCAGATGCGCGACCTGGTGGTGGGCAACCTTACGGATGACATCTATGCCGCGGCGCTGTCCGTGCAGACAAGAGGCGGCAAGCGCCTGGCCACCCTCGGCGTAGTGACGAGGAAACTGCTGAAGGCGTTCGACATCGACAACGAGGTGTACTATGCCGACCTGAACTGGAAAGAACTGATGAAGGCGGTGAAGAGTGTGAAGGTGAACTATACCGAAATCTCCAAGTTCCCCGCCGTGAAGCGCGACCTCGCCCTGCTGCTCGACAAGACGGTGCAGTTTGCCGAAATCGAGAAGATTGCCTACGAGACGGAGAAGAAGCTGCTGAAAGATGTCTCCCTCTTCGACGTGTACGAAGGCAAGAACCTGGAATCCGGAAAGAAATCGTATGCCGTGAGCTTCCTGTTGCAGGACGAGAATGCAACGCTGAACGACAAGCAGATTGACAAGGTGATGCAGAAGCTGATTGCCAATTTGCAGAATAGACTGGGGGCGACGTTGCGATAATTTTGAATTTTGAATTATGAATTTTGAATTGCCGTGCGGTGTGAATGCGCAGCCTATTATAATTCAAAATTCATAATTCAAAATTCAAAAGTTTATATTTCGTAATTCAAAATTCAAAATTCAAAATTCAAAATTAAATAAGTATGGGAAGAGCGTTTGAATATAGAAAAGCTACCAAATTGAAGAGATGGGGTCACATGGCTAAGACCTTTACGAGACTGGGTAAACAGATTGCTATCGCCGTGAAGGCAGGCGGTCCCGAACCGGAGAACAATCCGGCGTTGCGTTCGGTTATTGCTACCTGCAAGCGTGAGAATATGCCGAAGGATAACATCGAACGTGCCATCAAGAACGCAATGGGCAAGGACCAGAGCGACTACAAGAGCATGACATACGAGGGATATGGCCCGCACGGTGTGGCCGTGTTTGTCGATACGCTGACCGACAATCCTACCCGTACGGTGGCGGATGTGCGCAGCGTGTTCAACAAGTTTGGCGGAAACCTGGGCACCATGGGTTCGCTGGCTTTCCTGTTCGACCATAAGTGTGTGTTCACTTTCAAGAAGAAAGAGGGCATGGATATGGAAGAATTCATTCTCGACATGATTGACTTCGACATCGACGAGGACTATGACGAGGACGAGGAAGAGGGCACAATCACCATCTACGGCGACCCGAAGAGCTATTCGGCCATTCAGAAACATCTGGAAGAGGGTGGTTTCGAGGATGTCGGCGGTGAGTTTACCTACATTGCCAACGACCTGAAAGACGTGGAGCCTGCACACCGCGAGACTATCGACAAGATGGTAGAGCGTCTGGAAGAGTTTGACGACGTACAGACGGTCTACACCAACATGAAGCCCGAAGCCGGAGAAGAGTAATGGCTTACACGTACAAGACTAAGGGTACGTGCAGTACCCATATAGAACTGGAAGTGGAAGACGGCATCGTAAAGAACATCTCGTTCTGGGGTGGCTGCAACGGCAATCTGCAAGGGCTGTCGCGCCTGGTGGCGGGAATGTCGGCAAGCGAGGTAATCGCCCGTCTGGAAGGCATCCGTTGCGGTGCGCGTCCTACTTCGTGTCCCGACCAGTTGTGCAAGGCATTGCACGAGATGGGCTATTGAGTGATACCGGAAAAACCGTCCCGTGAGCCGAGAAAATCCGTCTCGCGGAACGGGAAAATTCATCCCACGGGATGAATAAATTCGTCTCACGGGATGAATTTGTTCGTCTCGTGGGATGAATTTGTTTTTATTTGCGTACTTTTACGCACTCAAAACAGGAACAATACAATGAAAAATATTCTGAAAGACTTGAAGCGGACGGACCACAAACGCTATCTGGGCGGTTTGGATATCTTCAGATACATCGGTCCGGGATTGTTGGTCACGGTGGGGTTCATCGACCCGGGAAACTGGGCGTCGAATTTCGCGGCAGGTTCGGAGTTCGGCTATTCGCTGCTGTGGGTGGTGACGCTCTCCACCGTCATGCTGATAATCCTGCAACACAACGTGGCTCACCTGGGCATCGTGACCGGGCTGTGCCTGTCGGAAGCTGCCACGCGCTACACTCCCGGATGGGTGTCGCGCCCCATACTGGGGACGGCGGTGCTGGCGTCCATATCCACTTCGCTGGCGGAGATACTGGGCGGTGCCATTGCGCTGCAAATGCTCTTCGGCATCCCCATCATGTGGGGAGCGGTGCTGACAACGCTGTTTGTCTCCGTCATGCTTTTCACCAATTCCTATAAGAAGATTGAGCGGGCCATCATCGCATTCGTGTCCGTCATCGGGCTGTCGTTCATCTACGAGCTTTTTCTCGTCCGGATTGACTGGCCCGCAGCGGCGCAGGGGTGGACGGTTCCTTCGTTTCCCGAGGGGAGTATGCTTGTCATCATGAGTGTGCTGGGTGCCGTGGTGATGCCCCACAACCTGTTTCTCCACTCGGAGGTGATACAGAGCCATGAGTACAACAAGCAGGACGACGCCTCTATCCGCAAGGTGCTGAAGTACGAACTGTTCGACACGCTCTTCTCCATGATTGTGGGGTGGGCCATCAACAGTGCGATGATATTGCTGGCTGCCGCCACGTTCTTCCGGAACGGCATCCGGGTGGAAGAGCTGCAGCAGGCGGAATCGCTGCTGGAGCCGTTGCTGGGGGGCAGTGCCGCCGTGGTGTTCGCGTTGGCGTTGCTGCTGGCGGGTGTCTCTTCGACGATTACGAGCGGCATGGCTGCCGGTTCCATTTTCGCCGGCATTTTCGGCGAGTCGTACCACATCAAGGACAGCCACTCGCAGGTGGGCGTGGCTCTTTCGTTGGGCATTGCGCTGCTCTTGATAGCCTTTATCGGCGACCCTTTCAAGGGCTTGCTGGTGTCGCAGGTGGTACTGAGCATCCAGTTGCCTTTCACCGTGTTCCTGCAGGTGAGCCTCACCTCGTCCCGCAGGGTCATGGGGAAATACGTCAACAGCCGATGGAGCACTTTTATGCTCTATGCCATTGCGGCGGTTGTTACAATACTGAATCTCCTGCTGCTGGCATCGGCATTCAGTTCCTGATAACTCCTTAACTTAATAACTCAAGTTTCGCAAGTTCCTGAACTTGCTTTCAGTGAACAAGTAAACAAGGGTACAAGGCTCTCTTGCCTACTTGTTTTGTGAATAAGATGCAGGTAGAAGCCTGAATCGCTTCCCCTCGTAGCCTCGTAAACTTGTTTACTGACAGCATATCAAAGATATGCGAAACTTAACTTAATAATATAAAGAATAGAAGAATGAAAGAGAGAATAGAAAAAGCTGTGGCGTTGTTTAAAGAGGGATATAACTGTTCGCAATCGGTGGTGGCCGCTTTTGCGGATATGTATGGTTTCACGGAAGAGCAGGCCTTGCGTATGTCCGCTTCCTTCGGCGGCGGTATCGGACGGATGCGCCAGACGTGCGGCGCCGCCTGCGGTATGTTTCTGCTGGCGGGCCTGGAGAAAGGTGCCGTCGACGGCAAAGACCGTGAAGGGAAAGCCGCCAACTACGCCCTGGTGCAGCAGCTGGCGGCGGAGTTCGAGCGGCGCAACGGCTCGATGATTTGCGCCGAGCTGCTGGGGCTGAAGAAACCGGAAGGCTCTTCCGTCCCCGAAGCCCGCACGGAGCAGTATTACGCCAAGCGTCCTTGCGCGAAAATGGTGGAAGAGGCGGCGACAATCTGGGCCGAATACCTGGAAAAGCGGCAGGAACAGGCCGGTTTTTGATATTTTTCTGACAGAAAAGCGAAAAAAGAACGATATAATATGTTATATAGCATAAAAATAACTATCTTTGCCGCTGAAATAAAATCTGAATCCTTCTTTTGTGAAGATGGATTTGAGTATGTCTAACTAAAAACAAAGAGAAAATGTTAAAAGAGAAAGCCGGTGAAACCGCAGGTAAAATTTGGAATGTATTGAATGAAACTGAAGGTTTAACCGCAAAACAAATCAAGAAAGCTACGAAACTGGTAGACAAAGATTTGTTCTTAGGCCTTGGCTGGCTGTTGAGAGAAGACAAGATTTCCACACAGGAAGTTGAAGGCGAATTGTTTGTGAAGCTGAACTAAGAAAGAGATTTGGAAAGCTATAAAAAATGCGTTGATACATCGTGATATGTTATCAACGCATTTTTTTTGTCTGCTTATTTTAGTTAACTTTGCGCCCAAAAATTAGGAAAACAATGAAAAGGAATATACGCAACTTTTGTATCATTGCCCATATCGATCACGGCAAATCGACCTTGGCCGACCGTCTGCTGGAGTTCACCAACACCATCCAAGTAACCGAAGGACAGATGCTGGATGACATGGATTTGGAGAAGGAGAGAGGTATCACCATCAAGAGCCATGCCATACAGATGGAGTATGTCTACAAAGGCGAGAAGTATATCCTGAACCTGATTGACACGCCGGGACACGTGGACTTCTCCTACGAGGTGTCGCGTTCCATCGCCGCCTGCGAGGGCGCGTTGCTCATCGTGGACGCTTCGCAGGGCGTGCAGGCGCAGACCATTTCCAACCTCTATATGGCGATTGAGCACGACCTGGAGATTATCCCCGTCATCAACAAGTGCGACATGGCAAGCGCCATGCCCGAAGAGGTGGAAGACGAAATCGTGGAACTGCTGGGCTGCAAGCGCGAAGAGATAATCCGCGCTTCCGGCAAGACGGGAATGGGCGTCGAGGAAATCCTCGCGGCGGTCGTCGAGCGCATCCCGCATCCCGAAGGCGACGAGGAAGCCCCCTTGCAGGCGCTGATATTCGACTCCGTGTTCAATTCGTTCCGTGGCATCATCGCCTATTTCAAGATTGTGAACGGGGTGATACGCAAGGGCGACAAAGTGAAGTTCTTCAATGCGGGCAAGGAGTACGACGCGGATGAAGTCGGCGTGCTGAAGATGGACATGGTGCCCCGCCAGGAGTTGCGTACGGGCGATGTGGGCTATATCATTTCGGGCATCAAGACATCACGCGAAGTGAAGGTGGGCGATACGATTACGCACATAGCCCGTCCGTGCAAGGAGGCGATTGCCGGTTTCGAGGAGGTGAAGCCGATGGTCTTTGCAGGCGTGTATCCCATCGAGGCGGAAGACTTCGAGGACTTGCGCTCTTCGCTGGAGAAGTTGCAGCTGAACGACGCCTCGCTGACGTTCCAGCCGGAGTCGTCGTTGGCGTTGGGCTTCGGTTTCCGTTGCGGTTTCCTGGGACTGCTCCATATGGAGATTGTGCAGGAACGCCTGGACCGCGAGTTCGACATGAACGTGATTACCACCGTGCCGAACGTCTCCTACAACATCTACGACAAGCAGGGACACATGACCGAGGTGCACAACCCCGGCAGTATGCCCGACCCGACCCTGATAGACCATATCGAAGAACCCTATATCCGTGCGTCGGTCATCACTGCCACCGACTACATCGGCCCTATCATGACGCTCTGTCTCGGCAAGCGCGGCGAACTGGTGAAGCAGGAGTATATCTCCGGCAACCGTGTGGAAATCTATTATGATATGCCGCTGGGCGAAATCGTCATCGACTTCTACGACAAACTGAAGAGCATTTCCAAGGGCTATGCCTCTTTCGACTACCATGCCAATGGCTTCCGCCCGTCCAAACTGGTGAAGCTGGACATCCTGCTGAACGGCGAGCCGGTGGATGCCCTTTCCACGCTGACGCACTTCGACAATGCCTACGACCTGGGTCGCCGTATGTGCGAGAAGCTGAAGGAGCTGATTCCGCGCCAGCAGTTCGAGATTGCCATCCAGGCAGCTATCGGTGCCAAGATTATTGCCCGCGAGACCATCAAGGCTGTCCGCAAGGATGTCACGGCAAAGTGCTACGGCGGCGATGTGAGCCGTAAGCGCAAATTGCTCGAGAAGCAGAAGCGGGGCAAGAAGCGGATGAAGCAGATTGGTAACGTCGAGGTGCCGCAGAAGGCGTTCTTGGCGGTGCTGAAGTTGGATTAAGGAGTTAGAGGATTAAGGAGTTAGAGGAGTTAAAGGAGTTATCATTTCGCTTCGCTTCATTAGGAGTTAAAGCCAATAGTTTTGCTTGCAGTTAAAGCCAATAGTTTTGCTTGCATAAGGCATTAGTATTGGCTTTAACTCCTTTAACTCCTTTAACTCCTCTAACTCCTTCTAACTCCTCTAACTTCTCTAACTCCTCTAACTCCTTCTAACTCCAATAACCCCTTACTCCTTCGTCTCCTCCTCCTTAGGCAGCAACTTTGCCGAGATACGTTTCTTCGGAGTCAGGCTCATGTCTTTCAGCATTTCGGCCTGGCGCACTACGCTGCCGTTTCCTTCGGACAGTTGGTTGAGTGCTTTGTCGTAGTCTTTCTGCAACGATGTCACGCGGTCGCCGAGGGTGAGGAAGGTGTCGGTGAAGCCGACAATCTTTTCGTACAGGGCAGTGCCGCGCTTGATGATGGCCTGCACGTTTTTCACCTGGTTCTCCCGTTTCCACAAGTCGAGCGAAAGGCGCAGGGCGCTGATGAGGTTGGTGGGGCTCATCAATACCACTTTCCTGTCGTAGGCATACTCCCACAGGTTGGCATCGCTCTGTATGGCAAGCAGGTAGGCGCCTTCCGTGGGGATGAACATCATTACGAAGTCCGGCGCTTTAATGTCGTAGTGCGAATAGTCTTTCCGGCTGAGCTCGTCGATGTGGTTGCGGACGGACTGCAGGTGTGCCTTGAGCCAGCGCGCCTGCTCTTCGCGGTCGTCGGCCGAGGTGTAGGCGGCGTAGGCGGTGAGGGAGACCTTGGAGTCGATAATCATTTCGCGTTCGTCGGGATACTTGATGAGGACGTCGGGCTGCATCTTCTGTCCGCTCTCTTCGTTCACGAGGGTTTCGCCGCGTTCGTCTTTCAGAAACTCCTGCCGGAAGTAGTGCTCGCCTTCAATCAGGCCGGAAGCTTGCAAGAGCCGTTCCAGAATCATTTCGCCCCAGTTGCCCTGCATCTTCGAGTCGCCTTTCAGGGCGCGGGTCAGGTTGTTGGCGTCTTCGCTCAGGCGGTTGTTCAGTTCCACCAGCTCCTTGATGCGTTCGCCCAGCGAGAAGCGTTCCTTGGCTTCGGTGCTGTACACTTGCTCCACCCGTTCCTTGAAGTCCTTTATCTTCTCGTCCAGCGGGCGCAGCAGGTTGCCCAGGTGTTCGGCGTTCAGCTTGGTGAAGTTCTCCGCTTTGCTTTGGAAGATGCGGTTCGACAGGTTCTCGAACTCGGTGTTCATGCGCTTGTGCAGGGTTTCGGCTTCCTCTTTCTGTGCGGCAAGGCGTTGTTCCCATTGCTGCTGCTGTTCGGCAAGGCGTTCTCCGAAAGAGCGTTCCTGCACGGCCAGGCGTTCGTTGAATCCGTGTGCCTGCTCGGCCAGGCGTTCGGCAAACAGGCGCTCTTGGGCGCTCAGGCGTTCCGCGGCTTGCCGTCCGGCTTCCTGTAGCCGTTCGTCGGCAATGGCGCGCTCGCGGGCGATGCGTTCTTCGGCGGTACGGTTCAGCAAGGCTTCGCGCTCTCCGGCGGCTTCTACTTGTGTCTTCAGGGCGGCGGCTTTTCGGCCGGCTGTCAGGTAGCCGATGGCAGCTCCGATGATTGTTCCTGTAATCAGTAATAGTATTTCCATGTGTTTATGATTTTTTTTAGAACACAGAGACACAGAGTCACAGAGTTTTTTTCTTTAGAAAATTTCTATATCAGGGAGTTCTTGTGTTTCCCATTGTTTAAAAAAGAACTCTGTGTCTCCGTGTCTCTGTGTTTGTCCTATTCAGTCAGTATCTCATTCCCCTCTTCCGTGATGAGAATCATGCTTTCCCATTGTGCCGAAGGCAGTCCGTCGTCGGTGCATACTGTCCAGCCGTCGGCTTCGTCGATGAAGACCTCATACGACCCCATGTTAATCATCGGCTCGATGGTGAACGTCATGCCCGGAACAATCAGCATACCCGTGCCGCGCTTGCCGAAGTGCTCCACGTCCGGCTCTTCGTGGAACTTGATGCCCACGCCGTGCCCGCAGAGGTCGCGGACGACGCTGTAGCCGTTCTTCTCGGCGTGTTCCTGGATGGCGGCGCCCACATCGCCGAGCCGCGCCCAGGGCTGTGCCGCCTGCACGCCGATGTCGCGGCACTCTTTGGTCACTTGCACCAGCCGCCGCATCTCCGGACTCACTTCACCAATCATGTACATACGCGACGCGTCGGAGAAGTATCCTTTGTAGATGGTCGACACGTCCACGTTCACGATGTCGCCACTGCGCAGAAACTCCTTGGTGCTGGGGATGCCGTGGCACACCACGTCGTTGATGCTGACGCACACGCTTTTCGGGAATCCCTCGTACAGGAAGGGGGCGGGGATGGCGTCGTGGTCTGTCGTGAAGCAATACACCAGGTGGTCTATCTCGGCGGTGGACATCCCTTCGCGGATGTTCTCCGAGATGTAGTCCAGCAGTGCGGTGTTTATCTTCGCGCTTTCGCGTATGCCAGCCAGTTGCTCTTCGGTGCGCAAGAGGCTTCGCATCGGAAGCTTGTATCCTTCTCTTTTATAATGTTGGATTTTGGCTTCTACTTCGTCGGAATAGTTTTTAGGAGTAAACCGGACTCCTTTCACAAACTTTTTCATTTCTTCTTTCTTTGATTTATGCGGTTGCAAAGTTACGGAATATTGCGGGTGGTTATACTATCTCCAAAGAGGTTGATTCTCCCAATCATTTGGGAAACCCATATAATGGATGTTTATCTTCGAATATTCATTTAACAGAATTTTAATTTGTGCTTTGAAGTCATTTTGAGGATATATGCTATCTAACAGGTATGCCAAACAACATATTTGTGCGTATAGTTTGTTGGGGCGGATATGGGTGCAATCAACCCAGTTGCCTCTAACTCTCATTGATAATTGTGGCATTTGTGGAAAACGACGATTCCAGACACGTGCGTGGTGAGCGAGACAGTTGCGAAGGATTACAATACACTTTATCCAATAACTGATATTCGCCAACACCTCAACAGCCCGTACTTCATCTTTGAACAGTAACCCTCTCGCCTTTAGCTGAGTCAATATCTGCGTGTAACCAAGAGCATTCTTTGTGTAATCCATATCTCTATAAAAACGAAGTTCCGCCCTGGTTCGCTGTTCAAATGGGAAGCGTGGCGGAATCTGTTGCTGCAAAATTACATTGTTTTCCTTGACTATGCAAATTTTGCCTATACTTTTTTATAGAAATAATGATTTTCCTGTTTGGTGATATTGTAATCCCGGATTTGTCCGGCAAACTTGAATACCCCATCGAATATGCGCCGGTGTATGGCTGTCAGTCATCCTTTCCTTAAGACATAAATCTTGTGTGTCCCGCGTCCTTTGTAGCCGATGCCGCTTTCCGGTTGCGCTATCCATTTCTGCAGTTCGCGCGAGGCGCTGGTCTTCAGCAGGCCGGTCAGGCGGCAGTAGTCGGCCAGGGTCATGAAGGCGTTCCGTTTCAGGTACTCCTTGGCGCGTTCCAGCCGTTCTTGCGGCGAGAACATCTGCGAAGATTGGCAGAACTTTTCGGTGGAACGTTTCAGGTTGCAACGGAGGGCGGTGTTGCGCAGCAGCTCCTTGTCGGCCTTGAAGTGTATGTCCTTCAGGCAGATGCTTGCCGCGTTCCGTTTTTCCCCTCCCTCTTCGCCGCTTTCGCGTTCGCGGCCTTTGCGCAGCCCGAGGGCGGGGGTGAAGACGCCCAGCCGGTCTATCTTCACGGAGTAGCCCAAAGCCATCTGGTTGGCTATTTCGTCGGTCACGGAACGTATCAGTCCCACGATGTCTCCCTTGGTGAAGGACGATGCGGTCGATATCTTGTCGATGATGTTGTCCAAATCTGCCTGACCGTACAGTTTCATGCGCGGGTATAAGATTCGTTTGCCTTCTTCGTTGGGCAGGTTCAGTTCCTGCATATTGTATTCTGCCATGTTGTGATAGGGGTATTATAAAAGTTAGAAAAACCGTTACCGGAAGTTTGTTCCAAGCCTGCGGATGCGCGTTCCCACGTTGCGGATGTCTGTTCCAAGGCTTGGAACGGACGTTCCAAGTGCGAAGATAAACTTTATTCTTAAGGTTTACAACGTTTGGAACGAATAGTTTGCAACTTTTTCATGAACTCTTCGGAAGTTTTTTATTAAGTGTTCCGGCACCGTGTCTTCAGATGCGTTGGATGGCACGTAGATGACGCAAATCTGCGTCATTCGCGTGCCATCTTGAATATTGAAACCTCATCCTTAGGGCTTGAGTTAAATATTATTAAGCCTAATAAATCTTTGTTTCCATGTTTTTAATATAAAAAAATTATTTTTTTTCTTTGCGGACATATTTCTACTTAACAGAGCAAACAAACAAGTATTGTATCTTTTTTTGGTGTTATAATATGCTTGATATGAGATTAATTGAAAAGTTTACTTCATTCAAGAATAGGTTGCAGCAAAGGAACGTTGGCTTGCTACGGGTTGGCGTTGGGGTATTTTTGTTTTTCTCGATATCTTTGCCTGCTACAGCCCTTGCCGCCGGGTCGATAGCACCGACCGAATCGTCGCACGATGAGGACGTTCCACCTATATATAATGATACGTTGTCCGTATACACGCAGAAGATACTCTTCCCTTGGGCTTCCGCCGTCGTGTCGCGCAACTTTGCGGGAAACGGTGCCCGCATCGACTCCATCGCTTCTTTCCTTGCCGGGACAGACGCCCGGAATCTGCTGGACATAAGAATCACAGGCTCCCATTCGCCCGAGGGCGCACCTGCTTTCAACATAAACCTGGCAAACGCACGTGCACGTGCGCTTGCCGGACTGATTCGGAAGATGAACCCCGATGTACGTCCGGAGACTTCCGTCAGACGCCCCTTGGAAGGGCAGGGGAGCGACTACCGGCAGTTGCGTGCGGCCGAGTTGCAGATAATCTATCGTCATGCGGCAGCTGCCGGTGATGCGACGGTTGCCGACACGGCGGCTGTTTCCGGCACGGCAGAACGCCCGGACACGAAAGATATGCCGACGGAAAGCAGCGTCGGCACCGCCGATACAAACAGTGACCGCCATGTGGCGGCGCAGCAGCCGGACAGCCGTCCCGCCGTTGCCGCCCCCCGCAGCGGGCGTGCCTTCGGCAGCAGGCTGTTCGTCACCACCAATATGCTCTACGATGCGGCCCTCACCCCCAACATCGGCGTGGGCATAAGCCTTTCCGACAGGGTCACGCTGCAGGCCGACTGGATGTACGCACGCTGGAACAACCGCGACAGGCGGCGCTATTGGCGCATCTACGGCGGCGACGTCGAGCTCCGGTACCGCATGAGCCCGCGCCTCGAAGGTTCTCCGCTTGGCGGCCACTACGTGGGCGCGTATGGCTCGATGGCGTGCTACGATTTCCAGGCAGGGCGCAGCCACAGCGGCGTCTTGTCCGACAAATACAACTATGCCGCAGGGCTGTCATACACCTATTCCCTCCCGCTGTCCGCCCGTCTCAATCTCGACTTCAACCTGGGCGTCGGCTATCTGTGGGGCACCTACAAGAAACAGCGCCTGATAGACGATTGCGACGTGTGGCTCTCCACGCACAAGCTGGGCTGGTTCGGCCCCACGCGCGCAGGCATCACGCTTGTGTGGCTTGTCGGCAATGCCGTGGCAAACAAAAAGAAAGGAGGCAACCGATGATAAGCGTAGAAGGACAACTGTCCCGTTTCCGCCTGAGCGGATACGGTATCGGGGGTGCATGGCTCTTGCTGCTGCTCTGCCTGACGGGCTGTACGCAGCGCGAACTGTGCTACGACCACTCGCACGTGTCGCCCGTCGTGGTCGAGTTCGACTGGAGCCGGGCGCCCGAAGCCAAGCCCAACACCATGGTGGTGTGGTTCTTCTCGGCCGTTTCCGGCGAACACTACCGCTTCGAACTCACCGATGACGGAACCGCCACCCGCGCGCAGTTCGACAGCCGCATCAAGGTGCGCCCGGGCACCTACCGCGTGTTGTGCCACAACGGCACCACCGACAACAACTCGGAAGAGGGGCAGACGTTTGGCGACTACCGCATCGTGACCTACAACGACGCGATACTTTCGCCCATGAACCGCACCGACGGCGCGCCGCTGCCCGACGGTGCCGACAGCCAGCCTGTCAAGGCGCCCGCCAGCACCCTCTACGCCCATACCCTCGACGGAACGGTGACCATCGAGCCTGCTGCCGTTGCCGAGACACACATCCGCTTCACGCCCGTCGAGGCGACCTCCGTCTACGACGTTATCATCACGGGCGTAGAGAACCTGACCGCCGGCATCGAAGCTTCGGCAGTCATCACCGGACTGGCAGAGGCATGGAGCTTCGCCGGTTCCCGTCCGGCAGGAACGGAAGTGGTCATCCCCTTCGGGCTGGAACACTGCGGGGAGGAGTGCCTGCGCGGCTCGCTGGTGACGTTCGGCGACAACGCTCCGCACGATGTGCGGCACTGCCTGCGTGTATACACCTCGTACAAGTATTATTACGACTTCGACGTGACCGACGCCATACACAATGCAGGCAACAGCAAGCACATCGAAATCAACCTGAACGGCATCAAGTTGCCTGTAGACGACCAGGGAGGCATGAGCCCGGGCGTAGATGGTTGGGAAGATGCCGAAGACATCGAACTACCCATGTAAAATATGTTTAGAAAATAATACAAATCAAAAAACCTAAAACAAATCATTTGTTATGAAAATTAGTCCTAATTCAGCAGTGGCATTTGCATTTGTGGCTTGTGCAATGATTGTCACCTCTTGCGCTAATGACGTCGAGACCGATATGAACGTCGATCCGGCCGGTAACGCTATCAGCTTTGTCCCGTCGGTAGGGGGCACCACCCGCGCCACGGAGACAACGATAAAAAACTTGGGCGACTTTGCCGTTATCGCCCGCGGTATGCACCACGACGGTGTGCTGTATGACAATTTCCTTATCGGCGGCACAGGTGGCGGTGAAGTTGCCCACTGGACCAGTTACGATAATGATGAAAATCCAACGGAGGGTACTTGGAAACTTGACCGCAGTGTCTACTGGCCCTCTTCATTGAACCAAGTGTTGTTTTATGCGTACACGGCTCTCAAAAAAGGTGATACATATACGAAGCCTAACGTCCTCGCAACTGATGATGAGAGCAGTACCCCTACTTTGGGTTTTGATGGTGACAACCCTTGTATTAACGGATTCAAGCCGCTGAAAACTGACGTGAGCAAAACCAAAGAGAATGGAATTTGGGCAGACGGGGAGAACCAGAAAGACCTGTTGGTAGCGTTTACACAACAAGCGAGAGCGACAAGTGCAATAGAGGTACCTATTAATTTCGGTCATGCTTTGACCCAGATTTCCATCACGGCCAAGCAGGAAGGAAAAGTTGCAGATGACCACCGCGTTGTAAAGATAAAAGGCGCATGGATTGTCAATGCCGCAGGGGCAGGTAATCTTACGTCTAAATACGAAAAAAATCAAGGTGAGATTACCAAAACATGGACACCTGTTACTGAAAAAACGACTTATGGAGCGTTCTACACCGACATCGTGGAACTTAACGGTTTAGAAGATAAGAACCTTCTACGCGAATATTCCCTGATGCTTATTCCCGAGAATTTGACAGCCTGGAACTGTAAAGGTGGTAGTGGCGCTGAAGGTAATAATGGTGGCGCATATATTCTGCTGCTCTGTCGCGTAGAACTTAAGCACAAAGGTACTGTCCATAACGATGCTACTGAAACTTCTACAGAAACAAAACAGCCGGACCTTAGTGATATTGCTATTGAAGGGGGCGATCACTATCATCAGCTGTTCCCCGTAAATGAAGAGAAATTCGACGGTGCGCAATACGGTTTCGTATGTGTTCCCCTTGAGAGTGATTGGAATACGAATGGTGTTGGCAAGCACTATACATACAAGTTGAACATCTGCGGCAACGGTACGAGTGCAGGTAAATATCCTCCTACGATGTCTGACGATGATGTGAAAAAGTTGATACCGACCGGTACAACGGTAAAGGTTGTGGGTCAGGAGGAACCTCAGCCGTTAATAATTGTCACCGACCCTGCTTCCGGTAAGAAAGTAGGTGACAATGTCCTTGACGACCCCATTCAGTTCACGGTGAAAGTTAGCGGTTGGGAAGAGAAGGGTGTGAACTGGACTAACGGCACAGCTAATCCCAGTGAAGACAATAACTAACCCGTTTTTACCGTAAGGACTGATTTAATAGATTATATCATATCATACATCCGCCATGAATGCAAGATACAGTATTTCCCAATATGTTGTTGCCACGCTGGTAGCTGCCGCCGTGCTTGTGTTGCCTGTTGCCTGCGAAGACGATTTAGGTTATCGGAATGTCGGGGGGCAGCCCGTAGCTTTCAAGCTCACAGCCCCCGATGCCTGGCACGGAGGGATGTCCGTCGACGAAAGCGCGCCCACCACGCACTGCACTTCGGTGCAGGCGCTTTCCGGTGGCGGCACCCAGCTGTATCTGCATACCGTGGTGGCGGATAATCCTGCGATAGAGAAAGTTGCGGTGTCTCGCGGCACTCCGATAAAAGGAAAGGAAGATGGTACTACCGCTGTCGAAGTCTTCAAAACGACTTATCCCCGCTTTTCGTTGAGCGGCATCTGCTATACAGATGACTCTTTTGACGCTGAAACACAGAAAGATTGGACAGCGAATTTTGCCTATAACCAGTACTACAGCTCTGCAACGGGCACCCCGGCGGACGGCGGCAAGCATCTGTTGTGGCCGTCGCACGGCAATGTCTGCTTCTTTGCCTTTGCCCCGACGATGGATGACTTTAAAGTGAAATCCGAAGACGACGGCTCCCTGACACTAAGCACTGCCGACTACAAAGGCTCGCCAACGCTGACATACACCGTTCCTACGGATGTGAACAAGCAGGTAGACCTGATGACAGCGAACACGGCATCCGCCACGACCGCGCCCACCGCCCCCGGGACGGTGAATCTGGAGTTCAGCCACGCGCTTACCGCCGTGCAGATAAAGTGCGGTAAAGATATGCTTGTCGGTACAATCAAGGAGGTTACCATTGCCGGGATTTACGGTAAAGGCACACATATCATCGGTTCGAAAAAGTGGGAATTGGATAAAGACTTTCCGAAGGCCACCTACACGATTTTACGAGACATAGAGTTGTCTGCCGGTGAAAATGCCGACCAGACACACGTCCCCGAAGGTACCCCGATAGCCGGTACCGACACGGACAACCTGACCTTTATGCTGCTGCCGCAGACGTTGCCCGCGGATGCTACCATGACTATAAAATTCACAGATAAAGCCACCAAGACGGAGCGTACGCTGAGCGCCAAGATAGCCGGACACGTTTGGAAGCCAGGCACGATTGTCACCTATTCGGTTTCGGCATCCAGCATCCACATCAGCGATGCCAAGGTTAAGTTCAGCAAACCGGACGGTGCCGTTATACCCTATTCGGGAGTCTGGTATGATGCGAAATGCACAGCCTACTCTGAGGTTACGCAAGAGGGTGCGGCGACAGTAAAGATTGATATTCCGGAAAAGAGCGTCAAGCTCCAATATAGTTTCGACAAGGATGATGAGAATAGCTGGAAGGACTGTACGAAAGATAGTGACGGATTGCTGGTTATTGAGGCGCAGCCTGCTTATACAGAGATAAATAGTAATGTTTGGTTAAGTAAAAACTTGTCTGTCGAAAACAACAGCACGGCGGATGCTCCCTTCTCGCTATCCGATGAATATGGCGAAACCGCCAACTGCTATCTGGTTGACAAGGCAGGATATTACTCACTGCCGCTTGTTTATGGCAACTGTGGCAATGGAGAGAGCGTACCAGAAGGGCATAAGAACGGCCTTAAGTATTTCCCCAAGTACGATGATAGGGAAATGCCTAATAGTGGAAACATCACCGATGACGTACCGTGTAGTGATGCCGTACTGTTGTGGCAGGACGCACCGGATTTGATTGACTCTTCCAGTGTTAAAATCAAAGATGGAAATCTGGTGTTCCGTATCCGTAAACAGACCCTTGCACAAGGCAATGCCGTAGTGGCGGTCAGGGACAACTCTACTCCTAAGAAGATACTTTGGAGCTGGCATATATGGGTGACACCTTACAAGAGTGAATTCTACCAAGAAAGCACGTTCTACCATTCGGAAACTGTTCTCAAACCTGAAGGCTACTACTTCGCAAAGTATAACCTTGGCTGGTGCGACAAACATGGCCACAATCCATCACGCAAATTCTCACTCAGAGCCGTCGTCAATATGTCGGCCTACGGAGGCGGAGAGACCACGGTAAATATCGGTACATTCACACAGGATATTTTCAAAGGCTCGGATGGCGGAGACAACACATACTATCAGTGGGGCAGAAAGGATCCGATGCTCGGCGGTATCTACAATGACGATACTCCTAAATATCAATATACTAAAAAAAAGGGTTATAAAGGTGATGAAAAAACAGATACAGAAGAGTTTACCATGGAGAACAAGCAGGTGTTCAACCAGTATAATAAAGATGGCTATAATTACTCGTTCTGCAAGAACCCTGGAGATAAGATAGATCTTTCCGATCCTGCGTCAAACGGTGTGACAATAGGATACACCATACAGCATCCGTATATGTTTGTCACCAACTCTCGTTGCAATGATAAAAGTAATGAGACCTCGCCCTTTAATTATCGTAATCATTGGCACGTGCCGTATATGAATAATCCTGTACCTTATTTGAATAAAGGTACTCATATCATGTTCAATGCCTGGGATGCGGGGGCTACGGCTGTTTCTCCAAATGAAACTGACCCTCTTACAGCGAGAGACATTGTGAAATCTGTATATGATCCGTGCCCTCCGCGATTCAAAGTACCCCCGCTCGATGCTTTTCGAGGAATTGTGAATAATAAAGCTGATGGAAGTGGCAAAGATAATGCCTGGAAGTTGGATCATAATGGGTCAATCGAATTCCCAATGACAGGAGTACGAAACTATGCCCTGCGCAACAACGAATGGGGAACCGTAGTGCCGCTTGGGTCAACATCTGATCCCGATGCCAATTTCTGCAGGGAGTTCTATAAGACTTCTATGCCTGCTTTCAGGATGCTTACATTCGTATCCACGGCTACGATTATACCCATAGAAGCCACTGTTGGTGAAGGCATTGATCCATATAACGCCTACCAGGTAGTTCTTTTCAGGATTGACCATAGTGATAGAAATATACTCAATTATAATACAGTAGTAGTTCAAAAGTCCAGCAACTCGTATGGTCTTGCCGTACGCCCCATACGTGATAAATAAATCCGAAACCATAATTCGGATGACGGTATGTCGAAATATCCGATGGCACGCGGATGACGCGAATCGGGCGGATGAGCGCGGATTATTATCATTGTAAAATCCGCGCAATCCCGGTGGTGAAAACTCCTATTTCTTCAGGAACAGCTTCTTGAATTCCCCCGGATAGGGCGTCTCGAACTGCATCTGCTCTCCGGTTACGGGATGACGGAAGCAGAGCTTGAAGGCGTGCAGCGCCAGCCGTCCGATGGGGTTCACCTCTTCCAGCCCGTAGCGTCCGTCGCCCACGATGGGATGTCCTAGGTCTTGCATATGCACGCGGATTTGGTTCTTGCGCCCCGTCTCCAGCACCAGCTCCACGAGGGAGAAACCGTTGGCGCGCTTGATGGTGCGGTAGTGCGTGACGGACTCTTTGCCGCCGTCGTCCGTGGGACTGGAATAGACATAAAGCTTGCGGTCGGTGAGCCACGAACGTATCCTGCCGGCGTTGTTCTCCATTTCGCCTGCCACGACGGCTACGTAGCGGCGGTCGGTCACGATGTCGTGCCAGTTGTCGCGCAACGTGTGCTGCGTCTTTTCGTCTTTGGCGAACATCATCAGCCCCGAAGTGTCGCGGTCCAGCCGGTGGACGATGTACACGCGGTGCTGCCTGCCCGACCGCTGGACGTATTCGTTCAGTATGGTGTAGGCGGTGCGCTCCTTCTGCCGTTCCGTGTTGACGGAGAGCAGTCCCTGCATCTTCTCGACAACGATGATGTAGGCGTCCTCATATACGATTTTCAGCAGCTTGTGGTTGAACTCCTTGCGCCCCTTCTCGCGGCTAATCTGGACTTTCATGCCCGGCCGCAGGGGGAAGTTGTACTGCGTCGTGATGACGCTGTCTACGTATACCACCCGTTTGCTCAACAACGATTTCAACTTGGTGCGGCTGGCGTCCGGCATCCGGGCCGCCAGAAACTCCATCAACTCCATCGGTTCCTTGACCATATAGTCCGTATAGTGTGTACGGGCTCTTGCTATGATTTTTTCTTTTGACACGTTAGTAAGTGATTAGTGCTATAGTGATTAGTTCTATAGTGATTAGTGATTAGTGATGAACTTCGGTTTTCTGACTTTCGTTTAAGGAGTTGTCATGTGAGGGAGTTGTTATGTAAGGGAGTTATCGGGAGTTATTACTCCGCTACGCTCCGTTAGGAGTTATCGGCCGATACTACCGCCTTATGTAAACACAGCTACTCCTTATATAAACACGACTGCTGCCTTATATAAACAGGACTATTGGCTTCTAACTCCCGATAACTCCTTTTAACTCCTTCTAACTCCAAATCCCCCCAAAAGATACCTCCTTAAACCTCAACTCTGCGCTGCTGGCTCTTCGGCTTTACGTTCGAGCAACACTACGTTTTCCACGTGGTGCGTATGGGGGAACATATCTACCGGCTGCACGGCTTTCACCTTGTATTTCACGTCGAGCAGCTGAAGGTCCCTTGCCTGGGTGGCGGGGTTGCAGCTCACGTAGACAATGCGCTTCGGCTCTGCAAACAGGATTACATCGATTACATCCGGATGCATACCGGCGCGGGGAGGGTCGGTGATGATTACGTCCGGACGTCCGTATTCGTTGATGAAATCCTGCGTCAGCATATCTTTCATGTCGCCTGCAAAGAAGAGGGTGTTCTCGATGCCATTGATTTCCGAGTTGACCTTGGCGTCTTCGATGGCTTCGGGCACGTATTCGATGCCGATGACCCGGCGCGCCTGGCGGGACACGAAGTTGGCGATGGTGCCTGTGCCGGTGTAGAGGTCGTAGACCAGTTCGTTGCCGGTGAGCCCGGCAAAATTGCGGGCCACTTTATACAGGTTGTATGCCTGTCCGGAGTTTGTCTGGTAGAACGATTTCGGCCCCACCTTGAAGCGCAGGCCCTCCATCTCCTCGAAAATGTGGTCTTTGCCTTTGAACGTATGCACGTCGAGGTCTGTGATGGTGTCGTTGCACTTATTATTAATAATGTATAGTAGGGAGGTGATTTCGGGGAAAGTGTCTGCCACATACTGCAACAGCTGCCTGAACAGGTCCATTTCCTCGTCTTTCTCAATCTTGCAGACGAGGATGACCATCAGTTCGCCGGTAGTGGAAGTGCGGACAATCATGTTGCGCAGCATCCCTTCGTGCGTGCGCAGGTTGATGAACGGATAATCGTGCTCGTAGGCATAGTCGCGCACGGCATTGCGGATGCGGTTGGATATGTCGTCCTGCAACCAGCACTTCTCGATGGCGAGCACCTTGTCGAACGCATTGGGTATGTGGAATCCTACTGCGTTCATCTGCTCGTACACCACGTTCCGGCTCACTTCTTCCGCAGTCAGCCAGCGCTTGTTGGAGAATGTATATTCGAGCTTGTTCCGGTAGAACTCCGTCTTTTCGGAGCCGAGTATCGGCGATATTTCAGGAAGTTCTATTTTTCCGATGCGGGTAAGGTTGTCGGTCACCTGCTTCTGCTTGTATCTAATCTGTTCCGGGTAGGGGAGTACCTGCCACTTGCAACCGCCGCACACCCCGTAGTGCTGGCAGAACGGGACGGCACGCACCGGCGAGTATTGGTGGAACCTTACCGCTTCCGCTTCGGCATAATGATGTTTCTTTCTCTTGATTTGCAGGTCTACTACGTCGCCGGGAACGACATACGGTACGAAAATCACCAGGTCGTTGACCTTTGCAATGGCTTTTCCTTCGGCTGCCACATCCGTAATTTCCACCTTTTCCAACAGGGGAAGTTCTTTTCTCTTTCTTGCCACTTTTACACCAATATAATAAATTTGTCGGCAAAAATAGACATTTTTCCGTAATTTCACTCTATGAAGCGCAATATTAAATTTTGCAATGTCGAAATTGCATTTTGCCTGAAGTTTTTTTCTCAAAAAGTTTTATAGTCTGCGAAATATACTTAGATTTGCGACCAGAAAAAAGAAAAAATCACAATCTAAAAACTTTAATTTGACACTATGGACAAAAAAAGAGTTTACACCTTTGGTAACGGTCAGGCAGAAGGAAAAGCCGACATGAGAAACCTCTTGGGGGGCAAGGGAGCCAACTTGGCGGAAATGAACCTTATCGGAGTCCCGGTTCCTCCGGGCTTCACAATCACGACGGAAGTTTGTACGGAATATTATGAAATGGGGCAGGACAAGGTTGTCGCCCTGTTGAAACAGGAAGTGGAAAGTGCCATCGCACACGTGGAGACGCTGATGCGTTCCAAGTTCGGCGATGTGGAGAATCCGCTGCTGGTTTCCGTACGTTCGGGCGCGCGCGCTTCCATGCCGGGTATGATGGATACCATCCTGAACCTGGGCTTGAATGATGAAGTAGTGGAAGGTTTGATTCGCAAGACGGGTAACGCCCGCTTCGCATGGGACTCTTACCGCCGTTTCGTACAGATGTACGGTGATGTGGTATTGGGCATGAAACCGACCAACAAGGAAGACATCGACCCGTTCGAGGCCATTATAGAAGACGTGAAACACGCTAAAGGCGTGAGACTGGACAACGAACTGGAAGTGGAAGACCTCAAGGAACTTGTCAAGAGATTCAAGGCTGCCGTGAAGGAACAGACCGGAAAGGATTTCCCGACCTGCGCCTACGAACAGTTGTGGGGTGCCATCTGCGCCGTGTTCAACTCGTGGATGAACGAACGCGCCATCCTTTACCGTAAAATGGAAGGAATCCCCGATGAATGGGGTACTGCCGTAAGCGTGCAGGCGATGGTGTTCGGCAATATGGGCGACACTTCCGCTACGGGTGTTTGCTTCAGCCGCGACGCCGCTACGGGTGAAGACCTCTTCAACGGCGAATACCTGATTAACGCCCAGGGCGAAGACGTGGTTGCCGGTATCCGCACTCCGCAACAGATTACAAAGATCGGTTCGCAGCGCTGGGCTGAGCTGGCCGGTGTGAGCGAAGAAGAACGTGCAAGCAAATATCCTTCTATGGAAGAAGCTATGCCGGAAATCTACAAGGAACTGGATGCGTTGCAAACCAAACTCGAAAACCACTACCACGATATGCAGGACATGGAGTTCACCGTACAGGAAGGCAAACTCTGGTTCCTCCAGACACGTAACGGCAAGCGTACGGGTGCCGCTATGGTGAAGATTGCCATGGATTTGCTCCGTCAGGGCATGATTGACGAAAAGACGGCGTTGCTGCGTTGCGAACCCAACAAGTTGGACGAGCTGCTCCACCCCGTATTCGACAAGACGGCACTGAAGCAGGCTAAAGTGCTGACGCGCGGTCTTCCGGCCTCTCCGGGTGCGGCTTGCGGACAAATTGTGTTCTTTGCCGACGATGCAGCCGAATGGCGTGCGGCAGGCAAGCGTGTGGTAATGGTTCGTATCGAGACATCGCCCGAAGACCTGGCAGGTATGGCGGTTGCCGAAGGTATCCTGACAGCCCGTGGCGGTATGACTTCTCATGCGGCTGTGGTTGCCCGCGGTATGGGTAAGTGCTGCGTTTCAGGTGCGGGTGCATTGAACATTGACTACAAAGCCAGGACAGTAGAAGTGGATGGCGTGGTTATGAAAGAAGGCGACTTCATTTCATTGAACGGTAGCACGGGTGAAGTCTATAAAGGCAAGGTTGAGACCAAGGCGGCCGAACTTTCCGGTGACTTTGCCGAACTGATGAAGCTGGCAGATAAATATACGAGGTTGCAGGTGCGCACCAATGCGGATACTCCGCACGATGCACAGGTGGCACGCAACTTTGGCGCGGTGGGCATCGGCCTTTGCCGCACGGAACATATGTTCTTCGAAGGCGAGAAGATCAAGGCTATGCGTGAGATGATTCTGGCAGAGAACGCAGAAGGCCGCCGCAAGGCTTTGGCTAAGATTCTGCCCTATCAGCAAGCCGACTTCAAGGGTATCTTCAAGGCAATGGAAGGCTGTCCGGTGACCGTGCGTCTGCTCGACCCGCCTTTGCACGAGTTCGTTCCCCACGATTTGAAAGGACAGGAAGAAATGGCCGAGACGATGGGTGTAAGCCTGCAATATATCCAGCAACGTGTAGAAGCGCTTTGCGAACACAACCCGATGCTGGGACACCGTGGCTGCCGCTTGGGCAACACTTATCCTGAAATCACTCAGATGCAGACCCGCGCCATCCTTGGTGCCGCTTTGGAACTGAAGAAAGAGGGCGTCGAGACGCATCCCGAAATCATGGTGCCGCTGACCGGTATCCTTTATGAGTTCAAACAGCAGGAAGACGTTATCCGTGCCGAGGCTGCCGCTCTGTTTGCCGAGGTGGGCGACAGCATCGACTTCAAGGTAGGTACGATGATTGAAATCCCGCGTGCCGCTCTGACGGCCGACCGCATCGCTTCTTCTGCCGAGTTCTTCTCATTCGGCACGAACGACCTGACGCAGATGACCTTCGGCTATTCGCGCGACGACATCGCTTCCTTCCTCCCCATCTATCTGGAAAAGAAGATTCTGAAAGTAGACCCCTTCCAGGTGCTCGACCAGAATGGAGTAGGGCAGTTGGTACGTATGGCTACCGAAAAGGGTCGTGCCATCCGTCCGGAACTGAAGTGCGGCATCTGCGGCGAACATGGCGGCGAGCCTTCTTCCGTGAAGTTCTGCCATAAGGTAGGTTTGAACTACGTCAGCTGCTCTCCGTTTAGAGTGCCGATTGCGAGATTGGCGGCGGCGCAGGCTGCTGTTGAGAGTGAAAAGTAATATACTTGATACTTAACTATTTAGGCGGTAGGCTTTTCATACACAAAGGCTTACCGCCTATATTATATAATGAACGTGCGTGCATATAGCACGATAAATGTGCAGAATGAACGCAAATGTTGTACAATAGTTGGTGGGTTTTTACAACAGTGTTGTACGGGTGTTGTACAAATGGTTTTGCCGAGGTGTGAGCGAGTTACGATAATATGCGCCTCAACCCATTGGAACACGATACAGGCACTTTGGAACAGAAGATGATTAACGATAAAGAATAACAGATATGGCAACATTGAAAGCAGTAGTGAGAACGGCGAGGGCTGACGGCTTCTACCCTGTGTATATCCGGGTAACGCATCATCGTGCGTCTTCGTTCATCAAGACGGACAAAATGGTGACGAAAAAGGAACTCACCAAGAACAACGAGATTAAAGACCCATTTGTATTGCAGTATTGCAGCAAGCGTATCTTGGAGTACAATGAGCGACTTAACCAAAAGGACATCGAGCATTGGACAGCAAAGGAGATTGCGGAGTTCCTTACGAGCGGCAACGATGATATTTGCTTCTCTGACTACGCACGCACGCACATCGCACGTATGATTGATAATGGACAGGAACGTAACGCAAAGAACTATCAACTTGCGCTGCAACACCTCGAACGCTTCTGCGGCACTACGAATGTGATGTTCTCACACTTCACATCGCAGTTGGTGAACAGGTGGATTAAATCATTGGAGAGTACGCACAGGGCAAAGGAAATGTACCCTATCTGTATGCGACAGGTGTTCAAGGCGGCACAGTTGGAGTATAACGACTATGACACAGGGCTTATACGCATCAAGACCAATCCGTGGGTTAAGGTGGAAATCCCTGCGGCAGATAAGGCGGAGAAACTTGCCATTACTCCCGAAGCGTGCCGGGCATTCTTCTCGTTCCCTCTTCCCGACAGCAAGATGAAGTTCCCATTGACGGAGTTCGGACGTGATATTGCTATGATGGTGCTTTGCTTGGCAGGTATCAACACTGTGGACCTGTATAACCTGCGGAAGAAAGACTATGAGAACGGCATCATTCGTTACCAACGTGCAAAGACACGCAAGAGCCGTTCTGATGGTGCGTATATGGAAATGCGTGTACCTGCAATAGTTCAGCCATTGTTTGATAAGTACCTGGACACGACAGACAGCGAACGCCTGTTCAACTTCTATCAACGTATGGGAACATCGGACAGCTTCAATGCGAACGCTAACAGTGGCATCAAGCAACTATGCAAGGCAATGAAACTACCGAAAGAGGATTGGTACTCTGTATATACGTTCCGGCACACGTGGGGTACGGTGGCGCAGAACGATGTCCGTGCCTCTATATCGGACGTGGCGTTTGCGATGAACCATAGTAGCGGACACAAGGTAACACGAGGATACATAAAGATTGACTACTCCCCTGCGTGGGAGTTGAACGACAAAGTGATTGACTTCATTTTCTTCTCCGGCAAGACTTCGACCAGAGAGCAGAAGCAGGAGGACACACATTTCAGATTGTCGTATCGCTTTATGGTGAATGCTGCCGCATATCACAATGGGCAGAACGTGGCAGAACTGACGGACGTAGGCTTCAACAACGTGGATGAGGTTATTGCCCGGCTCGTTACTATGCTTCCCGAGGATATTCCCAACCGCTCAATGGTGATGTTCAAAATCGTCAATATCGACAAAAACCAAACTGTGGTGTACCAACGGCAGAAAGGAAAGGGTTTCTGACCTTTTTCGTGAAGCCACGAAAATGATGCAAGCCTGCAAGGAGTTTTCTCTTTGTGGGCTTTCTCTTTTCTTTTGGCGCAACTTTTCTTTTCTCTTTCTCCTTTCAAAAATTCTCAAAAAATCTTGTTTCTCCCTATATAGTAGATGTAGTAGTAGATATATATATTTACTATATATTCTATATACTTTCCTCTTCTTTGTTGCATTTTTACGGAGTTTATCCGAAGAAATGCCCAATAACTGTACATTTATTGCGATTATTGTACGGTTATGCCCTATTTCTTCCGAAGTTATTGCTATAAATGTACAAGAATAAAGGTGTTGAGGTGGCGTAATTATGCGCCTAAATATGTGCTTAAAACATAGGTTTACGAGGTGTGTTTGACATCGTTTGTGCAGGAATTGATGTTATTTGCGCATTTATGTACATTTATGGTCTATAATTGTACATTTATCCGCATTTCTTCCGAAGAAATAACAATAATTGTACAAGAATAGCGGTGTTCATTGCTGACACCGCTACAAACAAACTGTATTTTAACTAACCCCTTTGAGGTGCTGACCTCCGCTTCTAAAGTAGATGAGTTTAGATAAATCATTCCTCATCATCAGAGAGTTCTGCCAATTTGTCCTCGATAGTCTTTTTGTTCTCTACTGTCATATCGAGGGTTGTAGTCTGTAATTTTGGCGAAACGTATGCGGCGAACTTCTCCATTGCCGCAACTCTATCCTTTGGCTCCAACTCGGCAATATCATTCGCAAAGGTTTCGGACGTGAAATAGTCGTCGAGCATCTTTGCGATTGCCCCACGTACTGCCGCAGATGCCTTGTTGGGCGTTCCTGCTTGTCTTCCTCCTGTTTTCTTTCCCTTTGCCATTCAACTGTAAAAAGATAAAACGATGGCTCAAAGGTATGTGATTAGTTTTGCATCAAAAGTATAACTTTTAACAATTCATTCATACGTATGGGACTTATTGGAAGCATTGTCGGCGGAGCACTAAGCGCAGGAGGTGCTATCTTCGGTGGTATCTCCGCATCGAAGGCAATGAAAAAAGCGAAAAAGAATGTTGAGGCTCAACGGAAGAAAAACCAAGATTGGTACGACCAAAGGTACAATGAGGACGCGACTCAACGTGCCGATGCCCAACGCATTCTGACACAAACCGAAGAGAGTATCAAACAACGCAACCGGGCGGCAGCAGGTTCGGCGGCAGTGATGGGTGGAACTGATGAGAGTGTAGCGGCAGCGAAAGCTGCCAACAACGAGGCACTTGCTGACGCTACTGCGCAGATTGCGGCTAATGCTGATGCACGCAAAGACAACATCGAAGCAACCTATCTGCAAAACGACAATGCCTTTGTAGAGCAGCTTAACGCTATCGAGCAGGGCAAGGCACAGGCTGTCAGCCAAGCAGTACAGGGCGTGGCAAATGCAGGTGCAAGTATCGCAGGTGCGTTCTAAATCAATTCTCCTATGGCAACATTAGATGAAATTTTAGGCGGTAGTCCTCCCAATGGTGGAGGACACGCACCGAAAGGCTCACAGGAGTGGGCAGAACAAAATTCGGGAGACAACGCAGGAGGAAGCGGCGGCAGCGGTTACGAGGAACTGTTCAAGCAACTCAATCCATATACCCCACCTACGGCGGAGGAACTTGAAAAGGAAAGGAAGAGAGAGAAACGAGCGCAGATATTTGCCGCCATTGGTGACGGTATAACAGCCCTCTCAAACCTTTTCTTCACTACACAGTATGCGCCGAATATGTATGACGGCAAGAACACTATTTCGCAAGCCAACAAGGTGCGCTATGACAAGTTGATTAAAGACCGTGAGGAAAAGAACACAGCCTATTTCAACGGACTGATGCGTGCAAGACAGGCTGATGACGAAAATGCACATCGTGAACGCAGTTGGCAACGACAGCTCGGACTCGACCAAGAAGCACGAGACCGATACAACAGCGAACAGGCGTACAGACGTGGACGTGATGAGGAAGCAGACAGACGTTGGCAGGCGAACTTTGACGAGGACAAACGCCGTTCTGACCGCTCATACAACTTCCAAGTTCGTCAGCATAATGACAATGTTGCTGTTCGCCGTGAGCAGGCAAGAGCAACGGCAGCACGTGGCGTTCGTGGTAAGCAACTTGGCTTTGCTGATGGCAACGGCAATCAAGTGAGCATTTATGAAAACGTATGGAAAGGCTCAATGCAACAGGTCTATGATGCAATGCTGTCAGACCTCGCACCTGCTGATGAGGCTGAACGCAAGCGTTGGGAGCGTCAAATGAAGAAACTTGACACTCCGCAGAAGAAAGAGGACTATGTTAAGCAGAATTGGCACAAATCGCCAAAAGCCTCTCAAATTATGCTCACTCTCTCTGGTATCGACCCTGCCACTATGGCAAGTGAACTCAATGATGATGTCGAGGACTACACTCCCGGCGGTGGCGATGACGAAGTGATTGATTATACACCCGGTAACAAATAAAAACTATGCCTATATTTGAGTACAACGGAAAGAAGTACAATGTGAAAGACGAACACATTGACAGCTTTATGAATGATTTCCCCGATGCTTCAACCATTATGGAGCGTGATGGGAAAAAGTATCGTGTTAGGTCAGCAGATTACAGGACGTTTATGTCGGAGCAACAGGGCAACGAGCCTCAACAGCCCGAACAGCCTGCGGCAGCACCTACTGTTCCCGAAGTGGAAACACCTGCCACCCCGACAGGCGAAACACCGCTTACAGAACAGGATAAAATACGTTTCAGTGCAGGTATCGAGCAGATGAAACGCCGTACACAGCAGTCTATGGACGATTTCAACGAACGTATGGCAACAATGCGTGAGTACCACGACAACGCTCCTTTGGGCGGTGGACAGACTGCCGAGGGACGTATGATGTTCAACCCACAGAGCGGTAAGTTCGAGAAAACCTATATCACCCCTCTTGGCAACAGATACACAAGCAAGGGACTTGCCGATATGGAAAGTTTCAGATACCGACAGGCGGCTGATATGTCCGTCAGTGGGCAGTTGCGTCGTGCAAGACTGAAACTTGCAGAATTGCAGGCACAGCGTAACGAAAGAGCCAACGAGGTACACGATGAGGCAACGGAGTTCAACAACACCAAACTGACCCCTCTTGGCAGATTGCTTGTTGGTGGAGATATTTACGTTGCACAACAGCAGAGCGACCCCGAAAAGAATGCTTTGAATGTCGCTATCCGTCAGACAGAGGAACTCATCAAAGACCTTGAAGAGCAGCAAGACCGTGAACAGGGTAAAGATGTGGGCTTTTGGCGTGGTTTCGGTCGTATTGCAGGCGATTTCAGAACGTGGGACTTCGGTATGAGCGATTTGAGCGATGCAATGACAATGATGCACGCTGACCAACTCACAGATGAGAATGCCACCGAGGGCGAACGTGCTGCCTACAACGAAATGATGGGCGCAATCTACAACAAGGAGCAGGCAGAACAGGCGTATGGTGGCAATGCAAGTTTTTGGAACAGAGCAGGTGTAATGACAGGCTATATGCCGTCCTTTATGCTTGACTTCGTTATTACAGGTGGTGGTTTTGAGGGTATCAGCCTACTTTCAAAGGGTGGTACAAGAGCCGCCACAAAGGTAATTGGTAGCGAGGTCGTTGAGGAAATGGCAGAACAGGGCTTCAAGACCTATGTACGAAACAACGGCATCAAAGGTTTCGGACAGTATGCAGGTAATTGGACCATCAAAGCATTGGGTACTATGGGTGATGACTTGCTCATTCGTGCGCCTCTTATGACCAATACTGTTCAGTTCGGCAAGACAACCTCCGACATCATTGACAGAAAGTTGGGTGATGTTGTCGTAAATGAGGACGGAACATACGATTTCAGCAACGATAAGACTTGGGGCAGTGCCATTTGGCAAGGCGAAGCCAATGCTATTATCGAGAACTATTCAGAAATGTTCGGTGCTCACCTCGACCCGGTTGTTACTCTCGGCAATATGAGCAAACTTGCCAATGTGGTAGGTGCTAAACGTCTCGGTGCTGTGCTATCAAAGGCTGATGCAGGTGCTTTGAGTGGCATTATGGGACAGACACACCAACTGTTCAACAAAATGGGTGTGAGCGACTATTTTGGCGAGGTTACGGAGGAATACTACGGTCAGATGTGGCGCACAATGCTCAATCTTGACGATGCCTATCAGCAAAACCCGGACGGAACACGCACCAATCTACTTGCAACAGGAAAATTCCACGGCGACATTTGGGGCGGTATGGCTCTTTCTATGGGCTTGATGGGTGCAGGCAAGCATACCATTTCGGCTACGCAATATACCTCAATGAAGCATAGCGTAAACAAGGCTGATGCACACGCAACAGAATTACTTGGCAAAGAGGTATGGGAGCCGTTGAGAACAACGCTTGACCTTACCACCAACGATGATATGGGCGCAATGGCAGAGGCTATTGTTAATGACCAAAACTTCACCGATGAGGAAAGAGCAGCCGTTCTTACCTATATGGAGCGTTCTATGATGATGAGAGGTTACAACCTCGGCACACTTGCACAAAGACGTGGTGCAGCACAGGATGAAGACATACAGGCTCTTGATGAAAGTTATATGGACGGCTACGGCATTGAAACATCGCAGGAGATGAACGATGCCAAGAATATGCTTGACTACCAACGTCAGCGTGTTTCTGCCATTGTGGACGAGGATTTGCTTGCCTTTATGGATAGCAACCCAATGAACGCATTGGAAGAGGTGCGCAGTAATGGGGTTTGGAACGATGAAGCACGTGCAACCATCCTTGACTACCTCAACGCAAAGCAGGTGTATGACGGTATGATACAGCGTGTGCGTGATGATATTGACGGACGTATCGACCAGAGCAACGCAATGGTAAATGCCCGTACCAACCGCACAACAGGTATGATACAGGGTGCTACAATGAAAGTTGATGACCGCCGTGTGTATGTTATCAACGGAAACCTTGTGCAGTATGCAGACGGTAGCGGTATTGACATCGAGGCTTCGGACAACAGTATCATTGTCCGTGATGCAGAGACAGGCGCACTTGAACAGGTGTCGCCCGATGCTATATTGAACATTGATGAGGCGTTAGACCCCATAACTGAAATGCAGACTGCCGCAGATGCTATCCGTCAGCAGTACGCACAAGAGGCAGCCAACAGGATTGATGGTGTTGTTACATTCAATCCGGGCGACACATACACCATTACAGGCGATGATGCACAGATACAGGTGCAGATTGTAGCCAATGATGAGGGTATTGTGGATAATGGGGACGGCACTGTAAATGTGTCGGACGGTACAAACGTGTTCCCCTTGGCCAAGGAGACCATACAGCAACAGGCAGAGGCGGCACAGTTGGCACGTGTGGCGCAGTTCGAGCAACAGAGAGCTGCCGAGAATGCAGCCTATCAGCAGGCTGTTGAGGAAGAGAGCAGACCGCAGTATGCCCTCAACGACCTTGTTTCCCTCCGTGATGAGAACGGTAATGCTGTTCGTGGTAACATTACTACCGATGCAGATGCAGACGGCAGATATGAGGTTTATACCGAAGCACCTATCAATGGCAAACGTGTAAACCTGTTCACTCGTGATGAACTCGACAGTATGCTGATGGAGCATAACGGAGTGGTATTTGAACAGCCTGCCGACAATGAGGGTAACAATGGTGGCGAAAATATTCCCGAAAACGGCAACAATGCCCCTCAAAATATTCCTGCAATGCAGAGAATACCAAAGGATATGCAGGGCAACCCCCTTTATGAGCAAACCGACAGCGATACCGCTTGGGACGCTATCGTTGAGCAGACAGAGGGCGATGAGGCTATGGCGCAGACCGTAGCCGATGGAATGGTTGCCGACAAAGAGGCAGCTTTGAAGAAATTGGAGAAAGCCAAGTCGAAAGGTGGTGCTACCATTGCCGATAAGATTGCAGCCGAGAAAGAACGCAAGGCGGCGATTGATGCGGCACAGCAGGAGGTGAACATTTGGAAGAAGATTGCCGGAACTGCTAACCGCAGAAGAATGGATGCTGAAGCAGAACGCAGACGTATTGCCGATGAAGCCGCAGCACTCCGCAAGGCAGAGGAAGAGAAGTTGCGTGCTGAACGTGAGGAAGCAGAGCGCATAGAGCGTGAAGCCCTCAACGGTGTTCCCGATATGGTGGACGATACTCCACAGGATGCACGAGCAAGAGGTTACAGACGTGTCAGTGGTCATAAGATTGACCGCCAAGAGCCTGTACAGGGCTTGCAGGGCAAAGAGGTTGCTGTACGTTTCAGCGATGATGCCATTGCCAATGGTCGTGTAGCCGTTATTGATGCAACCCAATTACAGCCGAGCCACATTCAAGGTGTACGCAATCCGCTCCACTTCATTGATGAGGCACAGCCAAAAGAGCGTAACGATGAAGCGAGTGTAATGTCGGCACGCAAGATTGCCGGGAACATTCGCCCCGAGGAGATTACTTCTTCCGTTACCGCCTATACAGGTGCTCCTACCGTGAACGCACGAGGAGAAGCCATACAGGGCAACAACCGTAGCGATGCGCTCCGTCTTATGTGGGAGAGCCACGAAGACCAGGCAGCGCAGTACAAGCAGTATCTGATTGACCACGCAGATGAATTTGGTTTGAATGCCGATGATGTTGCGGCTATGGAACGTCCTGTCCTTGTGAATATGCTTGACGTGGACGATGCAGAGGCTATCACTCTTGGTCAGTTCGTGGCACAGGACACCGAAAGCGGAGGAACAGAGCGTATCAAGCCGAAGAATGCTTTGCAGAAAATGGGTAACGATATGCGTTCATTCGCCAACCTGTTGTTGAAGTCCAACGATGAGGATACATCATTTGCAGGGCTTGTGGATAACAACGGCGTTGAGGTGTTGAAGTGGATGAGCCAAAGAGGTTACATCACTCCTACACAGTACAAGAGTGCTTTTGATAGCAAGGGCAACCTTACTGCCGAGGCAAAGAACGATTTGCGAGGTATTATGTATCAGAGCATCTTCAAGGGCGGCAGCACCCGACTTGAAGAAATGTTCAACGCTATGCCTGCAAAGGCTCAAAAGGCTATCCTTGCAACAGCATTCCGTGATTATGACAGCCCTAATGCAGACCGTATGATTGAGGAGATACAGAACTCAATCCGTGCGTTCTATGCCCTATCGCAAAGCGAGGACTTTGTAAACGCCAAGACGTTCAAGGATGCACGTTTGGCAGTAGAGGGTTGGAAAATTCAGTACCAAATTGATGATGTAACAGGCGAAAGTTACCTACCTGCCGAGAATTTCAGTAACTTTGCACTGCTTTTGGCAACGATGTATAAGGGCGAGAACCAAAGCGTCATTCAAGGTACATTCAACAAACTTTACGACCTTATTCAAGGTACACAAGAACCAAACCTGTTTGAGCAGCCGGACAACACGCCTCGTTCGCTTGCACAGGCTATTTACGAAACATTAAACATTACCTACGATGGACAACAGCGAAGCAATGTATTGGTTGGCGATAGTTCAGCAAGCCAACGAGGGCAGCAAGGAAGCACAGGAGATGCTGCGACAGGAGAACGAGTTGAGAACGGAGAGCGGACAGCCGACAGTGCAGGAAGCATTGAAGCAGAAAGCACAACAGGCGGCGAAACCGTACATCAACCCCAACCCGAACGAAAAGGACTTGAACAAACTTCTGATGTCGGACGGAAAGGAGACAGCACAGGAGTGGCTGATGACGCAACCCAAGAAGTATTGGGAGCGAGCAACCGAGGCGATATACGAGTGCTTGAAGAGGGGTTGGACACTTCATACAGCGCATATTCAGATGATAGCGAGAGAACTCGACGCACAGCGGAATCCGAAAGGCTGGTAAGCCTTGCCAAGCAGCACGGCTTATTCATCCCTGCCGAGGTTATCAAGACTTTGACAGGTAAGGTAGCAAAGCGCACAGGCGAGAGTGTTGTTTACATCGACACAGCAGCAGGCAAGGTAACAAAGGTCAAAGACCCATACGCCAAGGCTGCAATGAAAAGCGGTGTTCAGCCCGAAGATGCCGCCTTTGAACACCGTGTGCATAATCTCCTGTTCCCCGAAACCGCCTACACATTGGAGGGTATCAGCGAGGAAATGGGCGATGTTCGCATTGTACTGTCGCAGGACTTCATTCAAAACTACGACCAACCTACAAAGGAACAGATTGCGGAAGCACTTGCCGCACGTGGATTGTTCCCGGAAGATAACTACTCTTTCGGTAATGAACTTGTGTCTGTAACCGATGTAGAGGGCGATAACGTGTTGTTGGGTGAAGATGGTACGGTGTACTTCATTGACCCTATTATCCGTTTCAAAAAGCCGTTGAGAGAGATTTTAGCGGCTCTTGGTGGTGCTGAACAGAACGCACCTACCATTGGCGAGCAGATACAGGCAGCAGAGGCAGAGGTAAACACCAACCCTACCGAAGCACAGAAAGAGGCAGGCAACTACAAGAAAGGACACGTTCAGATTGGCACATTCAACGTAACCATTGAACAGCCGAAAGGCTCTGTGCGCAGTGGCGTAGATAAGGGCGGCAAGAAATGGGAGATTGAAATGCAGAACACCTACGGCTACATTCGTGGCACTGAGGGTGTGGACGGCGACCATATAGACGTGTTCCTGTCTGATGATATTGACGGTTGGGACGGACACAAAGTGTTCGTAGTGGACCAACGTAATGCTGACGGCAACTTCGATGAACATAAGGTTATGCTTGGCTTCAATGACATCAACGATGCTGAGGCAGCCTATATGAGCAACTATGAAGAGGGTTGGCAGGGACTTGGAGCCATTACAGGTGTTTCCATTGAGGAGTTCGAGAAGTGGATAGCCTCATCACATCGCAAGACCAAAGCATTTGCGGAGTACAAGAGTGTCAAGACCGCCGAGGGACAGAGCGCATCGGCAGAAAGACGTAACCTTGCCGATTTCAAGGAGGGCGATGTTGTCCGTGATTACTACGACAAGAAGTTGTACCGCATCAAGAAGCATTCAAAGAACGGTGTTTCTACCATTGCTATGCTCGATGAGGAAGGCAATGAGGTAGGAACAACCCAAATGAACGCCCACAACAATAGCCGTTACAGCATTGCCGAAGCACCTGTAAAGGCAGAGACTCCGACTATATCACAGGAGAGTGAGCAAGTCAGCGACCAAGATAATGCACCGTACACTATCGCTCCGGCACAGTACACCACCAAGAAAGGCAAGGTGCTTGATATGCACCTCGTGAAGTTTGCAGGCACTCTGACGAAAGAACAGCAGAGAGCAGCCAAAGAACTTGCCAAAGCCGACAAGGGTTGGTATGACCGTGAGCAGGGCGGATTTATGATGCGTAGTGAGGAGAGCGCAAAACAGTTGGCTGATACCATTCTCGGCAACGAGGAAGCAGTCAGCGAGGCACAGCCTGTATCTATGACCGACATTCAAGCGTTGAACAATGGAGATGTGCTGTTTACCGAGCCTCAACAGGTAGAGCAGACAGACAGCGAGGAGAAATCCCCTGTATGGCAGTATTCTATCCACGTTGATAAGGAGACAGGACGTACTACATTGAGACGTGATGACGTGAGCGGTGTCTATCCTATTGGCGATGCTCGTTGGCAGCACACTGCCGCAAGCCCCGAGGAAATGTTAGACATTCTCCGTAACCCTCTCAATGGTATGCAGGATGTGTTGGAGGCTGTGGGTGTAACTCTTGAAAACAAGATTAAGACACGTGAACTTGACCGCAAAAGCAAGGAGCAAGCACCTACCGCAGAGACCAACCCAAGCGGCAACCGCCTTGTTACTGATGAGCGTTACGCAGAACTCCGTGAACGTATGCGCAAGAAGTTGGGTGGACAGATGAACATCGGCATAGACCCCGAAATCCTTGCCATTGGTACTGAAATGGCTGTTTACCATTTGGAGAAAGGCGCACGCAAGTTTACCGAGTTTGCAAAGGCTATGGTTGCGGACTTGGGCGATGTTATACGTCCATACCTCAAAGCGTTCTACAATGGCGCAAGAAACTTGCCCGAGGTAGAGAGTAGCGATATTGCAACCGATATGACCTCTTACGATGAGGTGCAGACCTTTGACATTGCCAACTTTGATAAGCCAGGCATTGATGCGATTGCCACTGCTGAAACCGTAACAAGAGAGGCAGAGGTAGCACAGGAGGTTGAGGTTGCGCAGGAACGTATCAAGAAAACACGTTCGGCAAAGAAAGAAACCAAGAAAAAAGCCGTAACTTCGCAGCAGTCAAGCGAAATAGGTTTGTTTGACGGCTTATTTGATAACGAAACTAACAACGACAATGGATTACAGAGAACTGATGCAGAACGCTCCGAAGGAGTGTCAGCCAACGGTAATCGACACGAACAAGGATTATCAAGAGGCACTGAAACAAGTAGCGAAAGCGAACAACAAGGCAGTCGAGGAACTGACCTCGGAGGAGAAAGAACAGGCGATGCAGTCGATAGGACTGTGCGACCTCGACTTTCAGACACCGTAGAGGATAAAGGCATTGAGGGCAAACGCAAGAAAGATGTTGAGAACAACCGCAAACTTGCTGATGAACTCAAAGGCGTAACCTTATTTGTGCCGGACACCTTTGGTGTTGAACACGAATTGTCGGGATTTACTTACTATGAATTGGAAAATGTTTTCCACTTCACCGACAATATTAACGGACAGAGGAACGCTACTCGCAAGGAACTCGATGCCATTCTTAAAATTGCACGCAAGAACAATGGCAAGGAGGAAATTTCCGAGCCGAAGAATACCCGAAACAACCATTCAGAGCGAGGCAAAGACCACGCCCCTACTTCGGTAGATGCACGTATAGAAGCCAACATCAAGGCTATTGAGTTGGCAAAGCAGTTGCTTGAGAGTGGCGAACAGGCTACCGAAAAGCAGATGCAGACACTCCGTAAGTTCAGCGGTTGGGGAGGACTCGGAAAGGCTTTCAGCGAGGGAACATATTATGCTCCCAACCTTATTGCAAAGCGACTTCGTGAGTTGCTTGGCGAAGCTGCATACCAAGAGGCGGTGATGAGTGCCAACAGTGCTTATTACACCCCTGCATACGTTGTTGATACCCTTTGGGACATTGCAGAACAAATGGGTTTCAAGGGCGGCAACATTCTTGAAGGTTCGGCAGGTATCGGTAACATCTTGGGACAGATGCCTACCCATATCAGCGAGCGTAGCAACATTCACGCCATTGAGATTGACGGCACATCGGGCGGCATTCTCTCTCTTCTATATCCCGATGCAAAGGTGGAGATACAGGGCTTCGAGGAAACTCGTATCGCCAATGGTAGCGTGGACTTGGCTATTACCAATGTTCCGTTTGTTACAGGACTTCGTGTGAACGACACCACAGGCGATAAAGACCTATCCAAGAAATTCCACAACATACACGACTTCTGCATAGCAAAGAATGTGCGCAAACTGCGTGAGGGCGGTTTGGGCATCTTCATCACGTCCAATGGAACGCTTGATAACAGCAAGAAACTACGTGATTGGATTGTGAATGAGGGCGGCGCAGACTTTGTGGGTGCTTTCCGTATGCACAACAAGACTTTCGGCGGCACAGGCGTAACCTCTGACATCATTGTTATCCGCAAGCGTGTGAATGGCAAGAAGTCAGCCAATGCCATTGACGTAAGCACCGTTACAGGCGAGCGTATGGCAGAGTACGATACAGGCGAAACACGCAAGGTAAAGGGACAGATTGTTCCTGTTGTGAAGCAGCTTTCAATGGACTACAATCAGTATTTCGTTGAGCACCCCGAGAATATGGCAGGTGAAATGCACTTTGCCTTTGAGAAAGGCGACACGTTCCGTCCGACAAGTAAAGGCTTGTATCCTAAACAGGAAAAGAAGCAGGAACAGATGTTGGCAGAGTTCGTGCAGTCGTTCACTGCTGAGGAGTTTGGCGAAAAGGCTACTGATGAGATTGAAGTTATTGATGCAATGCCAGGCAAGAAGATTGGCGAGGTGTTTGTCAGTGATGGAAAGTTATACATCAATGCCATCGGTGCTGCTCAACCTCTTGAAGTCAATGCCAACAAGGTAAAGGGACACACAAAGGTTGAGTGCTTTGAGGCGTACAGCGCAATCAAGGAAGCCCTTGCCGCTGTTCTCGAATACCAAATCACCCACGAGGATGACAAGGGATTGAAGCCTCTGCTTGCTAAACTCAACAAGGCTTATGATGACTTTGTAGCGACCTACGGACATTTCAACAAGAATACTGCTATTGCGTTCCTCCGCAACGATGTGGACTATGCAAATGTGTTCGCTCTTGAAAAGTTTGAGGAGTCAGCCGATGCAAAGGGTAACAAGGTGCAGAAGTTCGGCAAGACCGATGTATTCAGCAAGCGTGTTATTGAAAAGGAGGCGGAGCCAATGCCTACCAATGTCAAGGACGGTATTGTAGCAAGTATCTTCAAGTTTGGTCGTGTAGATATTCCATACATCGCAGAACAGCTCGGAAAGAGTGAAGCCGAAGTAAAGGCAGAAATCATCGAGAGCGGTTACGGCTTTGAAGACCCTGCTACAAGACAGGTGGAAGTGTCGTATCAGTATTTGAGTGGCAATGTGCGTGAGAAACTCCGTCAAGCACAGGAAAACAACGAGAACGGCGAATTTGACCGCAACATCAAGGCATTGCAGGAAGTTATGCCAATGACAATCCCTGCCCACTTGATAGACTTTACTCTGGGTAGTTCTTGGATAGAGCCTAAATTGTACGAGGAGTATGTGAAAGAACGTACCGATGTAGGTGTGCAATTTACTGCCGTAGGCGGTACTTGGTTTATGAACGAGCCATATTACACAGCCTATGAGAAAAACCGTGCTATGGGTGTAACGAGTGAAATGCTTGGACGTACCGTAATGGGACACACTCTCATTGAGGCGGCTATCCAAAACAAGAGCATCACCGTTTCCACCGTTAAAAAGAATTGGGACGGCTCTACTGAAACCATTACCGACAAGGAGGCTACACAGGCTTGTAGTGCGAAGATTGACGAGATACGTCAGGACTTCAAGGAATGGGCAAGACAGAAGATGCAGAGCGATGCGGAAATGTCGGAACGTATGGAGCGTGTGTATAATGACACATTCAACAACTATGTGCCGATGAGTATTCCCGATGAGTTTGTCCCCGAATACTTCGGTGGTGCATCGCACAAGTTCAAGATGCGTTCACACCAAGGCAGAGCGATTGTAAGAGGTACTATGCAACCGCTGTTGCTTGCTCACGAGGTAGGTACAGGTAAAACCTTTACTCTTATCTCTACTGCAATGGAGATGCGCCGTTTGGGTACTGCACGCAAACCTATGATAGTCGTTCAGAACGCAACCGTAGGACAGTTCGTAGCGAGTGCAAAGGAACTCTACCCCAACGCCAAGATACTGACACTTGAAGAGGCAGACCGCAGTGCAGACGGCAGAAAGAACTTCTATGCCAAAATCAAGTACAACGATTGGGATATGATTGTTGTGCCACAATCAACCTTTGAGTTTATTCCCGACAGCGAGGAAAGGCAAATGGCATTTGTGCAGGAGAAGATTGAAGAAAAGATGCTTGTCCTTGAACAGATGAAAGAAGCCGACCCCGATGGCAAGAGTATGATTACCCGACAGGCTGAACGTGAAATCGCCTTGTTGGAGGAAGAACTTGCAGGATTGAGCGGTGAGACAGGCAAGAAACGCACTGCCAACGATGAAAAGAAACGTGCCGTTGCTTTGCAGAATGCAGAGGTAAAGGCAATGGAAATGCTCGACCGCAGAACTGATGATGTTGAGAACTTCGATGATATGGGTATTGATGCCCTGCTCATAGATGAGGCTCACGAATACAAACACCTTGGATTTGCCACCGCTATGCAGCGTGGTGTTAAGGGTGTGGACCCGTCATACAGCAAGAAGTCGCAGGGCGTATTCTTGAAGACACAGGCAGTGTTGGAGAAGAACAACGGACGAAACGTAATCTTCGCCACAGGTACACCAATCAGCAACACAGCAGCCGAGATATGGACGTTTATGCGTTACCTTATGCCTGCTGACACTATGAAAGAGTACGGCATCTACTACTTTGATGACTTTGTGCGCAACTTCGGTAACATTCAACAGATGTTGGAATTTACCACAAGTGGCAAGTTCAAGGAGAACAACCGCTTTGCCGGGTATGTCAATCTGCCCGAGTTGGTACGTATATGGTCGGGCGTATCAGATACCGTCCTTACCAAAGAGGCAGGAGGCGTGAGCGACAAAATCCCCGATATGGAGGGAGGAAAGGCGCAAGACCTCTATTTGCCACAGACACGTGCTTTGCGTAGCATTATGAAGTATGTCAAGGCTGAACTTGAAAGGTATGACAAGATGAGCGGTAAGGAGAAGAAAGAGAACAGCCATATACCACTCACTATGTACGGCATTGCCAAAGCAGCAGCCGTTGATGCCCGATTGGTGCAGTCGGATGCAGAGGACGATGCACAGAGCAAGACCAACGAGGCAGTAAGACAGACCTTGCGTTCGCTCAAAGAGAGTGCAGACTATAAGGGTACTGTTGCCATCTTCGCCGACAATTACCAAAACAAAGAGAGCGGTTTCAACTTGTATGAGGACATTCGTACCAAACTTATTGCAGAGGGTATTCCTGCCGATGAGATTGTAGTAATCAAGTCGGGAATGACAGTCAAGAAGAAACTCGAAATCTTTGAAAAGGTAAATCGTGGCGAGGTGCGTGTTATCCTCGGTTCTACTTTTACCCTCGGTACAGGTGTGAACATACAGGAGAGATTGTACACATTGATACATCTTGATGCTCCTAACCGCCCTATGGACTACACCCAGCGTAACGGACGCATCTTGCGACAAGGAAACTTGCACAAGGCAATGGGTAAACCTGTACGTGTGTTGCGTTTCGGTGTTGAGGACAGTTTGGACGTTACCGCATATCAGCGACTGAAAACAAAGGGTGCAATTGCCGACAGCATTATGAACGGCAAGCAGATGATGGCAAACAGTATGACCAACCGTGTGCTTGAAGAGGAAGAAGATGTATTCGGTGATACCGTTGCTCAACTCTCGGGCAGTGAGTATGCAATGTTGAAGAACAATGCTGAAAAGAATGTCCGCAAGTATGCAAGCCGTAAGAAGCAGTGGGAGGCAGACCAAACCTATATCCACAATGCGAAACCAAGAGTAAAAGCCTTTATCAAGGATGCAGAAAAGCGTATCGAAGATAATAGCCGATACTTGGAGGCTGTACGTGCATCGTTCCCCGATGGCAAGTTCAAGGAGGTTGTTATCGGCAAACATCGCTTCGCTACCATTGAAGCAATGGAAGATTTCTTCAAGGAACACAACAAGAGTTTGCTTGCAGAAATGAAGCAGATGAAAGACGGCGATATTGCAGGCGAGCAGAAACGACAACTGACCATACAGATAGGTGATTTCTCGTTTGTCGTAACTACCAAACTGACAAGACAGACGGTAAGAGACGGAGCAACCCTGTTCAATGATGTAGAAAGAAAAATGACCTACTCTTGTGCCGAACTTGGTATCGAGGACATTCCTGTACGTCAAAATCTTCTCCGCAATGCCATTGAGGATATTACCAATAATGTCATTACAGGCAGAGACTTTGCCGAGCGTGTGGAAATTGCCGAGCGTGTCAAGAAGCACAACGAGACAGAATTGGAACAACTCTTATCAAGAGAGGGCAAGCCGTTTGAGTATGAGGCTGAATTGGAACAGGCGCAAACTCAATATGAGGAGTTCTCGGAACTGATGAAGAAAGAGTTGGCAGAAAAGGAAGCCAAGTATGCGGAAATGGACGCTACTGTAGAAGCTGCCAACGACCTTGCAACAGCAGAGGAAGCAGACGAACTCGAACGTGAGGGTGACGGTGCATATACGGATGATGAGGTCTCTTTTGAGAACGACCCTATTTCAAAGGTACTTGGAAAACCGAGATTTACCCGTAAGCAGCGCAGAGAGTTTGCAGAGCGTGAACGTCAGAGAATGGTTGCTCGTGTGGAAAATCTTGCAAAGAAACTCAATCTTGACAATGTTGAGATTGTGACTGATGCAAGTACATTGGAGGGCAAGAAACAGCGTGCAAAGGGTTTCTACACGAAGAGTACAGGCAAGATAACTATTGTTATCTCTAACCATTCAAGCACGTTTGATGTTGAACAGACATTACTCCACGAGGCAGTTGCCCATTATGGATTACGTCAGTTGTTCGGAAAGCATTTTGATACGTTCCTCGACAATGTATTCAACAATGCAGATGAGGCTATCCGTCAGCGTATCGTTGCCCTTGCCGCAAAGAACGGTTGGGACTTCCACAAGGCGACCGAGGAATATCTTGCTATGCTTGCAGAGAACACCGAATTTGAGAACACCAATGCAAGTTGGTGGAGACAGATTAAGGATTTCTTCTTGAATATGCTTCACAAGATAGGTTTTGAGGATTTCAGAGGAGTTACTCTGACTGATAACGAACTCCGCTATATTCTGTGGCGCAGTTACGAAAACCTTGCGGAGCCGGGCAAATACCGTAGCATCTTGGGCGAAGCTGCTGATGTGGCAAAACAGTACGAGTTGGGTGTTGGTAACTATGCGGTTACCAATCCCAATACTCCGCACGCTGCCGAGAGCGATGATGAACTCTATCGTGATGGAGACCCCGAAATTCACGAAAGAGAGTTGGCACGAGACCGTTATGAAAGACGTGTAAAGACAGGTATGTTCCAATCTCAGGAAGCGTTGCAGGATAGTATGCTCGGACTGAAAGAAGCAATGCAGGCTATCCTTGGCCAAGGAACAAACATTGAAGATGTGGACGGCTTCGAGAATGCTTACTTGGGCGAAAACCGCCTGTCAAGTGTAAACAAAGCCGAAGCAGATGCTTTCGCACAGACATTGTTCAAGCCAATGCTTGATGAGGTTGCCAAACTTGCCCGAAACGAGGCTGAACGTGAGGAACTGACCGACTATATGATGGCTAAACACGGACTTGAACGTAATGCGTATATGCGTAATGAGGCTATCAAGAATGGTGCTACTGATGCAGACCAAACCGACTATGCCGGACTGACTGCCCTAACAGGTATGGACGATGTTGCAGATGCCGAAGCGGAAGCACAACGAATGGTTGATGATTACGAACAGGCACACGAGACTGCCGACCTTTGGGAGAAAGTCAATGCCGTAAGCAAAGCAATCTTGCAGAAGTCATACGAATGTGGAATGATGAGCAAGGAAACATTCGATAAAGTATCGGATATGTACGAGTTCTATATCCCATTGCGTGGCTTTGATGAAAAGACAAGTGCAGAGGCATACGCCTACCTGTCGCACAAGCATAGTGCTTTCAATGCTCCTATCAAGAAAGCAGAGGGACGTAGGTCAAAAGCCGATGACCCATTTGCCAACCTGCAATCTATGGCAGAGGGTGCGATAATGCAGGGTAACAGAAACAAGTTGGTGAAACAGCGTTTCTTGAACTTTGCCCTTAACCACCCGAGCGACCTTGTGAGCGTTAGCGACATCTGGGTTGAATATGATGCAGTAACCGATGAATGGAAGCCTGTATTCCCGGACAACATCGAGAGTACAGACACCCCCGAAGAGGTTGAGCAGAAGATGCAGGACTTTGAGACAAAGATGGAGTCATTAGCACAGCAGCACCCCGACCAATACAAGAGAGGTAAAGATGCAATCGGCATTCCTTACCGCATTGTAGAGAGCCGAGATATGAGACAGCACCAAGTTGTTGTGAAGCGTGGCGGTAGAGATTATGTAATCACTATCAACGGCAACCCTCGTGCGGCGCAGGCATTGAACGGACAGACCAACCCCGACAATGATATGTCGGGTGCTATCGGTGCAATTCTTCGTGCAGGAGAAAAGATAAACCGTCAGTTGAGTGCGTTCTATACCACACGTAACCCGGACTTCATCGTGTCGAACTTTATGCGTGATATGCTCTACACCAATAGTATGGCGTGGATAAAGGAAAGTCCTAACTATGCTCTTCGTTTCCACAGAAACTACCTTATGGTAAACCCTGTAACGATGAAACGTCTGTTGGCGAAATATCGCAAGGGCACGCTTGATATGAGCAACAAGACCGAAGCAATGTTCCATCAGTTTATGATGAACGGAGGCGAAACAGGCTATGCCAATATCCGAGACATCGAGCAACATAAGAATGACATCCGCAAGGAACTGAAACGAGCAAACGGCAAACTGAAACTTGCACGTGCTTGGAGCCTGCTTGCAGAGAAGTTCGATGAACTGAACAGAGCTGTTGAAAACTGCGCCCGATTTGCCGCCTTTGTAACCTCTCGTGAAATGGGCAGAAGCATTGACAGAGCCATTTACGATGCAAAGGAGATAAGCGTAAACTTCAACAAGAAAGGTAGCGGAGCGAAGTTCTATGACAGCGTAGGACAGACAAAGGCAGGAAACGCAAGTGCGTTGGTATCGGGACTTGGTCGTAGCGGTTACGTCTTTTGGAATGCCGCCATTCAAGGTACTACCAACTTCGGGCGACAGATGAAACGCCACCCTGCAAAAGCATTTACAGGTATGGCGGCAATGTTCTTGCTCGGTGCAATCGTGGCATATTTTGGTGGCGATGATGATGAGGACGACAAGAACGCATACTACAACCTGCCCGAATACGTGAGACGTAGTAACATTTTGTTCCGTGCAGGCGACAGTTGGATTTCCATACCTCTGCCTATCGAGTACAGAGCGTTCTACGGAATGGGCGAACTTATGACCTCTGTATTCAGTGGCAAGGAACACCTTACAGGTGGCGAAATTGCCGAGGCTGTTTTGGGACAGGCTACACAGATATTGCCTATCGACTTCTTGGAGGGTGGCGGTGGATTGAACGCTTTTGTTCCGAGTGCTGCCAAACCATTATGGGAAGCCTACGTTGCTGAAAAGAGTTGGACGGGTATGCCACTCTATAAAGACACTCCTTTCAACAAGGATATGCCGGAATGGACGAAAGCATACAGCAGCACCAATAAACACATCGTGAACTTGGCGGCAACTCTGAACGAGGCGACAGGTGGCGACCCATACACAAAGGGAGCAATCGACATCAACCCTGCCAAAGTTGAGTATATGCTAAACGGTTACTTCGGTGGTGTGTTCGGTACTATCGACAAACTGACAAAGACTGCTGAAACGATTGTCGGCGACAGAGAGTATGACCCTCGCAGCATACTCTTGGTAAACCGACTTGTCAAGGCAGGCGATGAACGCACCGAGTACCGTGCCGTGAATAATGAGTATTTCCGTTTGAAAGAGGAACACGACCGATTGAAAACCCGATTGAGACACTATGAGGAAGATACCGACAACGGCATCTTTGACTATGCTGAAAAGATAGATTTCCTCTACAACTCGCCCGAATACGAGCGTTACGAAATCTTTGAGGACTACCGCAAGGACATTGACGACCTCTACGATGAAATGCAGGAGGCAGTCGATGATGAAGAGCGCAAGGACATCGAAGCCGAATTGAACGAACTCAAAAAGGAGATGATACAGGAAATGAACACAACTCGCAAACGTAAATAGTTATACTTGAAAAGAATGCTTGGGATAGTACCTTTGTGGCTATCCTAAGCATTCTATAATATTCAACGATTATGCATACAGAAAAAGGAAATAAAAGGTTATTGTCTATGAGCCGTATCGCTCCAAAGCGTGATACGGAAGAGATAGACACCGTAGCGATGTCTTCCCGGCAGTTCGGCGACCGCAGGGCGTTCGATGTGCTGATGGAAGCGCAGCACTATTGGAACCAGATGGAGGATTTCCGAAAGGACAGAGAACGCAACAAGCGTTACACCTATGGTTTCCAATGGGACGATAAAATTTGTGTGGACGGCAAGACTATGACCGAGGAGGAGTACATCAAGAGTCAAGGCAATGTGCCGTTGAAAAACAACCTTATCCGCAGATTAGTCAAAAGTGTGCTTGGTGTGTACCGCAGTCAGAGCAAAGAGCCGACCTGTACCGCACGAGACAGAGACGAACAGAAATTGGGCGAAACAATGAGCACCATTCTGCAATGCAATATGCAACTCAACAGAATGACAGAGGTGTACGCCCGAACAATGGAAGAGTTTCTAATCAGCGGTTTTATAGTACACCGCAAGTCATACGGTTGGCGTAATGGTAAGGAGGATTGTTGGACGGACTATGTTCAGCCGAACAATTTCTTTATCGACAACAATATGCGAGATTTCAGAGGTTGGGACGTGTCTGTTCTTGGTGAGATACACGACATTTCATTTGGGCAGTTGTGTGAGCAGTTCGCCTCATCGCCCGAAGAATATCGCAAACTCCGTGAAATCTACAAGTGGGCTGCAAAAAAGGAATACATTGCCTCGTATGCAGAGCGTTTCGGATATAGCCGTTTGCAGAATTACGACTTTCTGTTCACGAGCGAGCCGGGACGATGCAGGGTTATCGAGGTGTGGCGCAAGGAACAGAAACCACGTTGGCGATGCCACGACTACCAAAATGGCGACATCTTCAAGATTGACGTTGAGGACTACCAAAGGTGTGTTGTTGCCGAGAACGAGGAGCGTATAAGAATGGCAAAGGCTGTCGGTATGCCCGAGGACGAAGTGCCATTGATTAAAGCCACTTGGTTTGTCGATGATTATTGGTATTTCTACTATCTGTCCCCATTCGGCGACATCTTGAAAGAGGGCGAAACACCATACGAACACGACAGCCACCCATACGTATTCAAGGCATATCCGTTCATTGACGGTGAGATACATTCATTTGTGGCTGACGTAATCGACCAACAGCGATACACCAACCGACTGATTACATTGTACGATTGGATAATGCGTGCAAGTGCTAAAGGTGTGCTGATGATGCCCGAGGATTGTTTGCCGGACGGAGTCAGCCTTGACGATATTGCCGAGAGTTGGACCGAGTTTAACGGTGTCATTGTCTATAAGCCGAGCAAGAGCGGTAGAGTGCCGGAACAGGTTGCCAACAATTCGACAAACATCGGTATTGCCGAGTTGCTGAATATGCAGTTGAAGTTCTTTGAGGACATATCGGGTGTTACAGGTGCATTGCAAGGCAAGCCCGGATTTTCGGGCGAGAGTGCTGCGCATTACCAACAGCAGACACAGAACGCCACCACTACATTGCTTGACCTGTTGGAGTGCTTCAGCGGCTTTGTTGTGGACGGAGCGTACAAGGATGTCAAGAATATGCAGCAGTTCTATGACAGCAAGAGAGTATTCAACATTGCAGGCAAGAGCGGCGCACAAATCGAGTACGACCCGAAGAAGATACGAGACGTGGAGTTCGATTTGAGCATTACAGAAAGCACAACAACACCTGCATACAGACATCTTGCCAACGATATACTGTTGCAGTTGTGGCAATCGCAGGCAATCAGCGTAGAGCAGTTGCTTGAACACGGAGACTTCCCATTTGCTGATGAATTGTTGCAGAGCATCAAATCGCAGAAAGAGCAGTTAGAGCAGGGCAAAGTTCCTGACGGTCTTTCTCCCGAACTGATGGCGAAAGCACAGCAGGGAGCCAATATGCAAGCCGTAGGAAGATTGCACAGCGCAATGGCAGCATAAAACAGAGGGCGTATAGAAACCAATCTATACGCCCTCTTTGTTTACTTCTTTGTAGAGTGAGAAATGTCTTCAAGATATTCTACGACATCATCTAATGTTACAACTTTGTCTTCGTGGCAGACAGGCTCAATATTCTTTGCCATTGCCCAAATGCCATTTTTCTTACCGATTGTTCCCTTTGCATTGTCTGTGGCATTGGGGTTGTTGGTTAGCGTTGCTATACCGTCAATGTTTCCGTACCTGCCCATTCTTCTTTGATTTAGCGATTGCTTCCAACCAAGAGTAATACTGCTTACGCTTCTTCGCTATAACGGCAGGATGGAGTTCGCCCATTCCGTTGCGGTACGGAGTACAGTAGAAACACTCCACTTCGAGGTCTCTCACGAATGTGTTGTAGTTGATGTAGTGCTTCTGCTTGAGTTTGCGGAAATTGTTTCTATCCATAATGACAAGTTGTCCGCTTGTACCACTTGTAGGCATTACGTAGTAACGCTGTCCGTTCTCACTGTGCGCCTTGTCTGCTTTTCTCACTGCCTCACGCAAACGAAGAGAGGCTTTGATTTTCTTAAAAATGTTCATTGTACTGTTGTTATTTAGTTAAACTTATATTGTTGCGGCAGATACCGCCTTTCTCTTCTTGGTTATAAACCTACCCACACGAGGAACGAACCTCGGCAATTCCATTTCAAAGAAACAGATGTGCAGACCTATTGCACGTGTCATCAGCAAGTCATCGTGTTTTCCTGTAATTGCTCCGAATGCTCCGTTCGGTTTCTTCTCATAGCATAGGTATTCGTCCAGGCATCGTGCATCACGTTCGGTATAGAGGTTTTCACGAATGACCTTTACGAGTGTGGATATAATCATTGGTTTTGTGGCAATGTTGGTGTGGAAGCCATAATTCTTTGGCAAGCCCTCACGTATTGCCTCCTCCGACTGCTTGCGTGCATAGAGGTTGGGATAAATATCCTTAATCTGATTGAGGATAAACTGTGATTGGTCGCCGTCCACCTCTCTTTCCTTATCGTGTGTTTCAAGCGTGTTGCTCTCTATCACAAGCAGGGAGTTGTCATAGAACGCTGCTATCTGTGCCGCTTTCCACGCCAACAAGTCAATATCTATGTGTCCGTACCATTGTGCCACAACCGTAGGTTTTCCACCCTCTGCCATAAACAGACGGTCGAGAACGAGGATAACAGAGAAGTCGGCTTTGTTGGAACGTCCTCCGACATCGACTATCGTAACATATCTGTCTGTTACAATCTCTTTATCGTCAATCTCGGGCATTTCCCAAATGTGCAGCAAGCCCTGTTTATCTTCGGTGAAGCGTAGGTTTTTCAAAGCATTCTTGCCCTCATCTTCATCGGCATACACCTCACCAATGTAGCGAGGTGGGCGACACGATGGGCGCAGCTTCTCAACCTTGTATTTGTCGAACACTCTTGCTCCCGAATGTACGAAAGCCTCAACATCATCAGAAGGGAACTCTGCCGCCATCAGTCCGTGGTCGGTGTACTTTGCACGCTCCTGTATGTACCAATTTATCGCTTCGAGTGTTGCACCCTGTTCCCAAAGCCACCACAGATATTTTCCGCTCTCCTCACGTACTGACGGAACATTGTCGTTCTCACGGTTGGCATAGAGCATCTGTGCGAATATCTCCACATCGTCAATGGGTAGAGAATACTGCTCGATGTCAAACCAGGACACGAACATTGCTTCAAACTGCGATTTTCCACTCTTGGCATCGTCATACTCCTTTTGGAAGAAGTTGCCTGTACCATTGGCTGTACTCTCATATACAATCATCGTGTAAGGACGGAGCAATACACCCGAACAGGCAGAGCGCACAATATCTTCGGGCTTCTTACCCTCTGTTGCTTTCCATAGTCCTACCTCGGAAAGATGCACGAGGTTGTAATCACCACCACGACAAGAGTCCGGGCGTTCAGCCGTACCAATCTTGATTTTGCAGTTGCGTTGAGGCACACGATGAATACTGCCCGACTTACCAACACCGACCAATTTCGGCTCGTTCTCGTTGTATGCCTCACCCAACTTGTGCAGCATTTCCACAGGATAGTTCTTAATCATACGGTCGAACATATCCTTGATTTCGTCCGAACCTGCGCCTTGGTGCGCAATGATGAGTGAGTTTAGACCAACCTTGTGGACGAGCTGCAACCACGCCATATACAACTGCGATGTTGTAGAGCCGCCCCATTGTCGAGCCTTCAAGAGAACAATACGAATGGGCTTGTTTGCCTTACGGCGTTTTTCCAAACGTGCAATAAACCTACGTTGAGGGCGTGTGAGGCGAAACAATACATCTTCGCCACCACCTTTATTCTTGATATATACAAATGTTGCCGCCCAAAAGGGAAAGTCGTGTTTGTTTCTGATGCGTACAAACTGACTGATAACTTTTAGTCGGTCGCTTTCGTAGTCCTCCTCTTCATTAGCCCCGATTTCCTGCAAGAACTTTTCAATGGAGCCGCATTCCGCAAGTTGCCGTACAAGCGGCACTTTCATCATTTCAACAGGCAGGTATTGTGTGCGTATGGGGAAGTCCTCAATAACCACCTTTACACGCTCACCGACCGAGCCGAAACCGCTGATTGGGTCGAAACGTGCGTACACCTCCGCATTACGGCGGTTGTTCTCTTCGATTATATTGCGTATTGCGGTGTTCATATCAGCCAATCTTTACAGGTTTGTTCAACAATGCCACCGCCCCACCTGCCATATAGCAGTACAGGTGTACCAACGCATTGGTGTTGGGGAAAAGGAAGCCTGCCACAAGGTATGCAAGCATCCATAACTGATAATATGCTTTACGCTGTACCTCGAAAGAGATAGAGCCGAAGAGTGCAAACACAACGCCCGACAAACCAACGGTAGGAATGTCGGACAGACAAAATGACGGAATGGTTACAGCGATAATATATGAAAGGAAAAACCGCCATAGCGATATGTCGTAGATGAATATGACAGAGAGCAGACACCACGCATTTAATGTGGCGTGCAATACATTAGCGTGATAAAAAGGATAGAGCATACGACAGCCGAGTCCGCACCCTGTATAGATGCCGACCGCATACCAATCCGTCATATCCTGTAAAGAGAGACAGAACACGAGGATTGATACTAATAGCGACATAGCCTTAGCTGCTTTCTTCTTATCCATTCTTTCCTCGCTTTACAAACCATAATTTTGGCACTGCCGGGTGTGAGATAGAATTTCGGTGCAGGTTGAATGACTACCATTGCACATAGTTCAGAGGTAGTTTTATCGGGATGTTTCTCACGCATTATGGCTACACGGCGGTAGATTTCTTCGTACATCTCACGTTTGGAAGCACACATCTTATCCAAACGTGCCTCTCCTCTCATCATTGCAGAAATGACAAGAGCAGCACGAATGTCACTCACCCAAAAACGGCGTGATGGCATATTGACAATATTGTTGTACACATCCGGCATACGGATATAGTCGCACGATTGAATATATTCATCGTACGCCCTCATCAAGTCGTCTGAACGCTCTTGTGAGTACTCCATCAATGCGCCTTTATGCTTCATTTTCTAACTCATTGCCGACCTATTTGTGTTCCAAAGTTACACATTGGAGCGTAAAAAGATAAACATAACAAGCGTTTATTTCGGGTTATTTTTGCTTCACAGTTTCGTACAACATCTAAATATTTATAGTATATGTCTAAGAATACGGAAGTTAAAAGCAATCGAGACCGATACACGGAACGATTGAAAGCGAAGTATCCCGACAAGGAATTTGCCGATGATGAGGCGTTATTCGGTCAAATCAATGACGATTACGACAGTTACGACAATGAATTATCGGGTTATCGTGAGCGAGAAAAAGCCCTTTCAGACCTCTTCGCAAGCAATCCACGCAGTGCAGCTTTCCTTACCGATTGGCGAAAGGGTGAAGACCCAATCATCGGAATGGTGCGCAAATTCGGCGATGACTTCAAGGCAGCACTTGAAGACCCCGAGAAGCAGGAAGCACTTGCCGCAGCCAACAAGGAGTTTGCGGAGCGTATTGCCAAAGAGGAGCAGTATGAGGGCGAGTACCAAACCAACATCAATGAGACCCTAACCACACTCGAAGCGATGCAACAGGAAGATGGCTTGTCGGATGAGGACATCGACAACGCTATGGAGTTCCTTTTGGGTATCGTACGTGACGGCATTATGGGCAAGTTCACACGTGAGAGTGTGCATATGGCACTCAAAGCCATTAAGCACGACAGCGATGTAGAACAGGCAGACCGTGAGGGCGAAGTGCGAGGACGCAACACCAAGATTGAAGAGAAGTTGCGCAAGGGTGGCAAGAGTGACGGCACAGCCAACCTCGGCAGCAAGAACGGAGGCGGCAAGGGTGCATCACGAGAAATGCCCGATTTAGGAGCCATTGACCAGAACTACGGCACTCAAAACATTTGGGAACGTGGTGGAGAGAAACGCAGACCAAACAAGTAACAGTCAATTTTATTTATTCACCTTTCAAAAATTTACAGCAATGAAGAAAGCAACAAGTTTTCTGTGTCGCATCTTGCTAATGACATTAGCATTTGTGACGGGCGCATCGGGCGGTGTCTTTATGGCTAACGCCTCCGAACTCCCCGATGCAGGTAAGACAGTAGCCGGTGCTGATGGCACAGGCGGAACGGACGGTATCGCAACGGAGACCGTAGGTAGAACTGAGGGCGACCCAAATTTTTATTTGAGCGATGTGGACAAACGCATCGTGAAGATACGCCCGATGGCAACCCCTATCGACCAAATCAGCCGTTATGCGAAGTCGAGCAGCACGAACTCGTTCGAGGTCAAGTATTACAGCGTAGGCACACGAGAAATCAAGTGCAGCACAAGCGCAAAGGTTACTGCTATGGTATCGGGCGCAAGTGTATCACTCCCTGTGGACGACCTCAATATGTTCACTTTGGACGATACTATCCGCGTAGTAGGTGTACCTGCCAAGACTAAACCCGATGGAACGGCGTACACTTCCGAAGACAGCCTCATCCCCGACCTTGTATTGTGTGTATGCGGTAAAGACAGCACAACCAACCTGCCTACCGTCTATGCAGTAAACGGTACGATGGACAGCTCTACCAAGCAGCCTATCCTTGTACCCGAAATTCCACAGGGAACTACCCTTGTACGTATGGGTAAGGCTTGCGGTGAGTTGGACGTACAGACAGGACGTTTCAACAACATTCCTATGCCGGAGACACAGTACTGCCAAAACTTTATGATACAGGTTGAGCAGTCCACCTTCGACAAGATTGCAGCCAAGGAAGTAAATTGGAATTTCTCTGACATTGAGGAGGACGGCGTATATGATATGCGTCTTGCTATGGAGAATACCTATCTGTTCGGTGTTAAGAACGTCATCAAGCATATTGCCAAGGACGGTATGAACACTTGGTTTACAGGTGGTATTTGGTGGATGGCAGGTAAGGACATCGAGGTTGGTGAGTGGGACGACGAAAAGAAGTGTGCCGTTATCACCGATGAGAACCTCGTGGATATTACCAAAGACCTCTTTGTCGGTACAGGTATCGGTAACAAGCGTAAAATTCTTTTCTGCGGTAGCGATATGCTCTCTGCATTCTCAAAGATTAAGAGTGAGAAGTTCCGTCTGAAAGACACCGTAGAGGTTTGGAACTTGAAGTTCAAGTCTTGGGATACCGACTTCGGTGAGGTTCTCACTATTCATCACGAGTTGTTTGATGTGAACGGTATGAGCGACTGCGGTTTTGCAATGGACCCCGAATACTTGTCAAAGAAGACTCATATCTCTTGGGCAAGAAACGTACTCGACTTGCAGAAGGCAGGTATTCGCCGTACAGATGCCGTAGTTATTCAGGAGGTAAGTTGCTTGTACTTGCGCTATGCAAAGGCACACGCACGTATGAAACTTGCCAAAGCACCTACCACATAAACGAGAATAACAGAAACTAAAAGTTCAACCGAGGGATGGGCGTAGTCCCGTCCCTTTTTTAATTTTCCAAAGTATATGATTAAGACCTACAAAGCGAACACCAACGTCAGCATCAACGTGGTGCTTCCAAGCAAGAAGAACTTGCACATTTCGTTCGTTCCCCTGTCAAACGGCAGCAGTACATTCACGACCGACAACGAGGAGATTATGAACGCCATTGAGTGCCATTACAATTTTGGCAAGTTGTTCCGTCTCCACAGCGTACAGGGCGAAAGCAAGAAGAAAGCGACAAAGGCTGTGGAAATGCCTGCAAAGAAAGAGGAGAAAGCAGAGGACAAGCCTGCCGACAACCCCAATCCAACCCCAACTCCGGCAGAGGACGCTACTGTCATCGACAACGATAATGAGAGCGAAGATACAAACGAGGACGGAGAGGACAACGAGCAGGACGACAATTCCTCAACCGAGGGCGCAGACACCGATACTGAATTGAAGCAGGTAACTGTCAGCGACCTTGCCGCCGCCAAAGATTACCTTGCAGACAAATTCGGCATCAGCCGTACCACCTTGCGTAGCAAGAAAGCCATTGTCGAGCAGGCAGCCGCTAATGGTATCGAGTTCGTTGGATTGTCATAAAGAGTAATGAGGTATGACAGTCTATCCACTTGATAAAATTGCGGAAGATGTTCGCATAGCACTTGACCAAAATATGTCGAGTGATGCGCTGACAGAAATCGGCGATGTGGACACCCTTGCCCTCAATGACATCATCAAGTCGAAGATTGTTGAGGCTGTCAAGCGCATACACAGCGAAGCACCCCCTCACTTACTTGACGGAGGTCATAATTTCGGCGATGCCGTGTATTGGATGGAACACGAAAGCGGTTGGGTACTCTTGCCGGAGGACTTTATGCGCTTTGTGGTGTTCGAGATGGACGATTGGTCGAGACCCGTTTTCACCTGTTCCAACACGGACGACCCCGAATATGAGAAGCAACATTCACGCTTCAAAGGCATACGAGGCACGGCGCAACGCCCTGTCTGTTTCGTTTCGATACGTCCAGAGGGACGTGTATTGGAGTTCTATTCCTGCAAGAGCGAGGAGGCAATGGTAAGCCGTGCCGTATATCTTCCCTATCCAAAAGTGGACGAATACGGTGCTATCGAGATTTGTCAGCGATGTTACGATGCAGTGGTTTACACCACAGCAGCATTAGTGTTAATCACGTTCGGCGACACGGAGCGAAGCAACGTGTTGAACGAATTGGCTAAATCAACTTTAATATGAGTTCAATAAAGACGACACAGATTGACGGTGATGTTTCCGTTGGTCGCAACGTGGCTGTTGGTGGCAGAGTAACCGTTCAAGGCAGTTCCCAATTCAAGGGAAGTGTAAAGATTGAGGGTTGGCTTGATGCCAAGAACATCAAAGGAGCGAACAAAGGTATCTTCACTTCGATAGAGAAATTGAAAGCCGCCTATCCATTGCCTCACGATGGTTGGTGGGCTATTGTCGGAAAAACTCTCCCCGGACCCATTTATGTGGGTGATGGTGGCGAATGGGTAGCCACAGGCGAAGAGGGAGGAAATCCGACCGTTGATAGCGAGCAGTACAACGAAGCCGTAGCCGAGTTGCAGGGAGACATTGCCCTGTTGCAGCAAGATGTGAAAGACATCGAAGCCAAAGACAAGGCGCAGGATACTCAACTGACGACTATCGGCGGACAGGTAAACAACCTGCAAACTAAATTAAATACCGTAGAGAGCACAGCCAATGAAGCCAAGACAAAGGCAAATTCGGTAGGTGCTGACCTTGCATCATTCAAAGCGACAAAGGGAGCGGCAAACGGACTTGCCCCATTGGGCGATGATGCCAAAATCCCTGCAACCTATTTGCCCGGTTTTGTCGATGATGTGATTGAGTTTGCAGAAACGGTAGAGAATTTCAATACCGTATATAACCAAGGAGAGGCTATTTTTTCATCTGAGGATGCAAATTGCCGAGTTATATTCTGCAAGAACTTCGGTACATTCCTGCTTGAGCATATTGATACATCAGAATTTGCAACCTATTATGCAAAGTGGCTTGATGCTCCGCAGTTTGGTAACGTAACCACAAACGGCGTGATACCACAGGCAGGCAAAGTGTACGTTGATAAGTCGAGAAACATCACCCACCGTTGGAGTGGTTCTACTCTTGTGCCTATTGGCTCTGACCTTGCGTTAGGATATACTGAAAGTACGGCTTTCCCCGGCAGCGATGGTAAGAAGTTGCAGGACGAAATGGTAGAAGCGAAGCAATTGTTAAAAGGTTTAGCAAATGCGGACAGCGAAAACACCAAACAGATTGTAGCCCGAAGCGTAATCAACGTAAACGAACTATTAGAATTACAAGGTAGAGAAATCACGTTTGCCGTAGCCCTTGACCGCATTGCAACAAGAACAGACAGCAACCTCATTCAGATACCTGGCGTTGTGCTTACGTTCCTTACAGAAAATGGTTGGCAGTCGAAGCAGTGGACAAATACCGCTGATTGGACTACTGAAAGCAATTGGACTGACTTCGGTGCAAACGGAGAGAGCATTGGCAACACAATCAACGTGAATGCCCTTTGTGATAACATCGAGTATTCGTTGAGTACCGCCATTCAAGCCGTGCAGGACTTGGAGAAAGAAAGCGGACTATCCTACTTCAAGAGCGGTGTTGTGCTGACATTCAAGACCGCAGACACCGACCTCAACGGCGCACCTGTATGGCTTGCCTATCAGTTCACACGAGAGGTAGCCGACATCAACCCTGCCGATGAAAAGCCTTGGGTTGCTTTCGGTGGCGGCGGTAGTGGCAATGTGGAAACCGCAGATGTACCCGAGAAAGACGGCAAGCAAGCCCTTTCAACAGGCGGTGCATACGAAATGCAGGAGAAAGCCATCGGCGGTTTTGACGAAGAGAGCGATGAGGACTACATCTATTACAAGGCTGTAAACCTCAACGGCGCACAACTTCCCGATGTGCAAATCAAGATACCGAAAAATACAGGAGGTGGCGGTTCGAGCGAGGACAGCACCCTGTCTATCTACTTTGAAGAAGCTGCACCTACCGTAGCATACGGCTCGGACATCATCGTAAATGTTGCCTTGCGTAGCGTAAGTTACCCGGACGGCAACGAGGTATTGGGCGTTATCCGTAGCCTCGCTATCGTTGATGCAAGTACAGGTTTGACACTGTTCAGCGAGAGTATGAACGAGGTCGGTTCGGCAAGTGCCACCGATTACAAGTTCGCCCTTGACTTCACAGAGTATTTCAGCAGTGCCGCATCAAAGAGTTTCTTTGTACAGGCTACTGATGCGGACGGAAACAGCAAGAAGAAAGCCATTACCATTGTGGCGGTCGATGTTACCGTTGAGCAGCCTATGGCACTCAACTACACAAGCAGCACAGCATTGACCGTAGGCGGTGGAGCAAAGAGTATCGGACAGTTCTATAAGTTCCCGAATAACTCTTCATCTATCCTTGCCGTAGTGGAAATGCTCTATAATGGCGAGTGGAAGAAGTTGGGCGAAGCAACCGTAAGCGACAGTTACACCAAGAGTATTTCTGTCAATCCAAGCAACGTGTTCGGAGGTGGCGAAAGACTTTTGCACGGTGCATACCCTGTACGTCTTTACGGTATTGAAACCAAGTCGGGAGTAAGAGGTAACACCATCTATTCGGCTATTATGTGCGTTGATGCCGACAACACGACACCGATTGTTGCTATCCGCTTCAACGACACCAATAACGGCTCGTTGCGCCTGTATGACAACTTGACCGTTGAGGTTGCCGCATACACTTCGGGCAAGACCGAGACACCTATTAGGGTGTATTATGGCGATGAACTTGTAACCTCCGTTGAGGCTATGATTGCCGAGACTATCAAGGTAAACAAGCAGATACAGGGCTACCGTACTGACGGAACACAGCAAATCATCGTACACGCAGAGAGTGGTCTTTCAATAACCAATCCAATAGAGGTAACTGTATCGGGCAGTGCCATTGGTGCCGTAATCAAAGACGGTGCTTTGTTCGGCTTTGACTTTGCAAGCCGTAGCAACAGCGAGAGCGACCATACCATTAAGAACAATGGCGTGGAAATGGTTGTGAAAGGCTCGAACTATTCAAGCAACGGTTTCGTGGACTACCTCGGTGAGCGTTGTTTGCGTATTGCAGAGAATGTAACGGCAGAGATTGTCGGCTATAACCCATACGGCAATTCAGCCACAGAACGCACGACAGGTAATGCCATTCAGTTTGCCTTTGCCACAAAGAACATCAAGGAGGCAAGTGCCAAACTCATTGAGTGCTACGACCCCGATAGCGGTGTAGGTTTCTATTTGTGCGGCAATAAGGCTGCTATCTACTGCAAGACAGGACAGCCTACATTGGTAGAGCGTTCGTTCAAGTGTGCCGAGAAACACACAATGGCGGTAGTCGTTGAACCGTCCACCATCTATGTAACACGTGGTGGCAGCAACTACTCGTGCATCAAACTGTACTTGGACGGTGAGGAGGTGGGCTGTATCGGTTACATCAGCAATAGCGGTGCTATCCTCAACAGCAAGACAATCACATTCAATGGAACTGAGGGTGATTTGTATCTGTACTATTTCCTTGCCTACGACAGCCATTATGAGTGGGCACAGGCATTTCAGAACTACTTGTGCAAATTGACCGATACCCCTGCTATGATTGCGGAGTACGAGAAAGAGGATGTGCTTGACACGCAGAACCGCCCGACACTTGAAAAACTGAAAGAGAAAGGTATCCCGTACTATGTCGTAGTACAGGAGCAATCCACCTTTGACACGTTTGACGGCGATATTGATACAAGCAAGAAGTTTGAGTGTACGCTGTACTACTACCACCCGACAATGCCTTGGCGCAGCTTTAAGGCAGTAAAAGTTCAGTGGCGCAGACAGGGTACGACTTCGGCAAAACGTCCTATCAAGAATGACCGCTTCTACTTGCGCAAGAATGAGGGCTGGGAAGTAACACCAATCTACCCGGACTACACCAACGAGGATGCGTTGATTTCATACGAGTTGATGAAACTCGGCTATGTGCGTGTAGGCGAAAACTCCATTCCTGTAAGCATCATCACCGTAAAGGTGGACTATTCGGACAGCTCGGGTGTAAACGACTGCGGTGTTTGTGACTTGATGAACGCTACTTATCGTGCGCTCGGCAGCAACTATCTGACCCCTGCACAGCGAGCCTTTGACGGCACTTGGGAGAAGAAAGGAGTAAGGCTGACAGGCTTACAGATGAACCACTCAACCGCCAACCACCCGATTGCGGCATTCCGTTCGACAATGGAGAGCCTTACCGATGCTTGGTTTCACGCAAAGGGCAATTGGAAAGAGGATAAGAACGAACAGTTGGCACTTGGTTTCCTTGATACACCCGGCTACAACTTAGGCTGTGTGAACTATGGCGATTTCATTGAGTATTTCGGTAAGGAGGGCGAAACACTTGACCAAATCGAAATGCGCTTCAAGAATGACAGCACCACCGACAAGAGCCAACTTTACCTGTTGTCGCTCTACTGTGGCGAGAACTACCGCTTTATGGCATACGAGAGCGGAGCGTGGACGGCACAGAAAGGCGAAATGAAGCAGGTAAACGGCAAGTGGCAGATTACAGGTAAGGTGCTCAACCCTGTGAGCGGTTACGAGTTGTTGAGTTATGACGGCTTGAATTGGTGGCAGGGAGTTGGCAGCATTGCCGATATGATGGAGCCGACCACCGCCGAAGCATCTTGGGTTACCAAACTGAAACTCGGACAGCCTACATACCCGATGTGGACACGCTACTTCGAGTGTATGATTGACGATGACCAACTGCAAGAGGACTTGGCAATGGGTCGCAAAGTTCCATACGACCTGTATCAGATGTTGGTGTTCTGTAATAGTTGCGACTATTCAAAGGCTGAACTTGCCGACACTTGGCAGAACATTTGGAAAACGCAGATGTGGAAGTATGCCAATCCGTACTCGCTTGTGGCGTACTACCTCTTTACAGACTACCTCGCAGCCGTTGACCAACAGGCGAAGAATATGCAGCCTATGTGGTTCTTGGAGGACGGATGTAGTGTGAAAGACGGCGTATATAGCGGCGCGAACGGTATGAACGCACGCCGTATGTACTGTAACAAGGTGTATGACTGTGATACCTGTAACGGAAAGGACAATGACGGTGGACAGACCATTGACCCCGAAGTTGACCCGGGCGACTTGACAAGCAGCGCATACGCAGGACGTGGCTCTGTGCTTTGGAACAACATCAGAGGACAGCAGACAATGGAGGTTGACCAAAACGGCAACACCATTACCCTGTTGGCTATCGCTGACACTATGCGTTCATTGCCGGACACACTCGGCATTGGTGCAGGACCATTCTCGCCAAAGGGCGCATTGCACTACTTTGTTGATGAGCGTCTGAAGAAGTGGCCAAAGGTTGTTTCAAGTTTTGACGGAGAGCGTAAGTACATCAAGTACACAGGTTATAGCGACATCTATTTCTACGCTCTGCAAGGTCTTGGATTGACCTCTCTTCCTGCGTTCATTGAACAGCGTTGGCGCATCAGAGACGGTTACTACCGTTGTGGCGACTTCAAGGCTGAAAGCGGTTATATCGGCGGTCGTATTGGTGCAAAGGACGGTGCAGTTATCCGTTTCAAAGCAGCCAAGACAGGTTATTTCGGTATCGGTAACGATAGCGGTAACATTACCGAGGGTATCTACCTGCAAGCAGGCGAAGAGGGCGTGTTCAGCAACTTCCAACACGGTGAGAACATTATGCTCTACATATACCAGGCAGACCGTATGAGTATGCTTGACTTGAGCGAAGTGAGCATCGACCCACAGTTCGGTAATACCTTATCGAAAATGGCACTCTTGCAGGAGTTGTATTTGGGTAGCGAGACACACGGAGATTGGACAATGTCGCCCGGTAACACAGGCTATATGACCAATCTTGATTTGGGCGATATGCCGTTCTTGCGTATTCTTGATGTGCGCAATACCGAGGTGCAGACGATGAACGCATCGAAGTGTCCTCGCTTGGTATCGGTATATGCAGAAAGCACCTCGCTTTCTACCATTACCCTTGCCGAGACATCGCCTATTAAGGAACTGACACTGCCCAACACGATGACCGAAATTGTGCTGAACAATCTGCCAAGCCTTACCTATCCGGGCGGTTTGAAGATTGCAGGTATGGGCAAGGTTGCAAAGGTATTTGTGAACAACTGTTCTCACGTTGATACAATGAGCCTGTTGGAACAGATTACCACCGCAAGTGCGTTGAAAACCGTTCGTATTCCTAACGTGAACGTGTCGGCAAGCGTTGATATGCTCCGTGCTGTCAAGGATAGCGGTGCAATCGGTCTTGATGCCAACGGCAATGCATACGATGAGAGCGGACAGTGTAGCGGTATCACAGGACGATGGATATTGACCGAACTTATTGAGGAAAGCGAAGTAGCAGCTTTGCAGGACTACTTCAAGGAGTTGAGCATCTACAACGCCCAATTCTCGCAGGTTATCTTTAATGACGAGGAAGAGGATTGCTACAACATCACGAATGTGGATAACAAGACAGGTTACCTGTATGGCAACAAGTACGAGAAGAGCGGACACTTTGCACGTATAGAGGCAGAGAGCCACGCCTACCGTGCCATCTATGATGCAAGTGCAGGAGCGATGAAATGCCGTCAGTTGAGCGATGCCGACTACAATTATTTTGCAGACGGTACGCAACTTGACTTGAGCGATACATCGGGCGAGGGCTTTGATATTATGAAGCGTTTGAAGCCTTATTGGTATAAGGGTGTGAACGACTACAAAAATCAGCAGAAGCACTTCTTCGCCTCATCGCAAGAGAATGAGCCTATGAGTACCGCCAACAAGATAACCCGAAAGAAACTGAGCGAAATTCTGTTGCAGGAACTATCCTCTGTGTTCGTGTCGGGCAACAGTGTGGGCAGTCCGTTGGTGATTACCGAGAACGCCAACCACAACACCTATTCAATGGACGTTGATGGTATGAAGCAGGTACGCTTCCCCGGTGTCAATTCGAGTGCGGTCGGTGGTGCTTTCGTGGATGAAAACGACAATGTGGTATCGTTGTTCAATATGTACGTTACACATTCTCTGTTTGACTTCACACCGGGTGAATACATCTTCTGTGATGTTCCGCAGGGTGCTAAACGTTTTGTGTTCTCTTCACAGACAGGATTGGACGATATTGAGACAATCGCCGTAGATAGCAATGCCATTGAAGCCATTGAGCCTGATTGGGTACATACTCCCGACCGCCTCATCGGTGTATATGGTGCATCTGTGGACGGACTTATGCGCTTGCGCTCTATCAGCGGTGTAAAATCGCAGGTAGGTACAGGAGCCGCCACAAATACCGAATGGACTTACGATGAGAACGGAAAGGTAACCAATGTCACTGCGCCCAATGTAAAGGGATTTTCTTGCAAGGACTTTATGAACCTTGCTATGTTCCGCAGGAACGGTTATCAAGCCATTGACTACGAAATGAGCAAGGACGTTGCCAACCTTGTAATGGCATTGGTGGGAACACGTGATATTCAAGCATACGCAGGCTATGGTTGCGGTGCAGGTTATACGACAGGTGCGAACTCGCTGAACACCTACGGTAATCAGACACGCAAGTATTCGGGAAGCAATATCGGTAATTTGATATTCGGTTTACAGAACTTCGTAGGCTGTAACTATGAGTGGACTGATAATGTCGCCGTGAACGTGGTATCGTACAAATCGTTCTTGAAGAACAAAGGCGTTGCCATTGCCGCCGATGTGGTTGATAGAGTTGTACATATCTATGACCCTGCAACCGATACTGAGCGTACAGTTAAAATGTGCGATGGTACAGGTTATTGCATCGGGCGTGTCCGCTTTGGTCGTTACTGTGACTATTTTGCATCAAGACTTACAAATGACAATTCCGCTTGGAATAAGTGGTACACTGACGCACAATACTATACCGCAGATAAAGCCCGTGTGGTTGGTCGTGGCGGTTACAATGCGTATGCGAACTACGGTCTCGTCTATTCGGGCGCGTATCCCGCGTCTTCGAGCTCGTACACGCACTTCGGCTCTCGGCTCGCCTTCATCGGAAAAATCGAAATTGAGTAAAGCGATGGAAGCGAAAAGAACGAAACACGTCAGAGTGAGAGACCCTGTTTAGGGGTCTGCTCACTCTTGCCTGTTACCGCCCGACAAAGGGCGGCGAGAAAAGAAATGAAAGTTTAACGGCAGTCGCAAGACTGCAAAAAAGGTAGAGTGTCTCCATAGCCGTGTGGTTGGTCGTGGCGGTAACAATGCGAATGCGAACAACGGTCTCGTCTATTCGAACGCGAATAACGCATCTTCGAACTCGAACACGAACAACGGCTCTCGGCTCACAATCAAAGCAAATAAACGTGGGTGTTGTTCACCACGCTTATATATAATCGTTCTAACTGCACGGCTACGTGTAGCCACCGCAGGGAGCGAGAGACACGAGCCTCGGCAACCCTCTCCGCAAGGAAGAAAGCCGGAACATAACTGAGTGCCTTGAAGGCATAGAACAATATGGAAAAGACAATATTTCCCCTCAACAATCTGATGAGCGAGATTGCCACGAGGGAGAATGTAGAAGAAGCCTTTGACTACGTTGTCAGCCACCTTGAATGTAAGGAACAGCGTGAGAAATACTACCCTCAACGAGAGAAGATGTGTAGCAGGCTGTTGAAAGACTTGGCAAACGGTACATTCCGTATTACCGAGTTCAACGAAATGGAGGTCAAAGATGGTCCGAAAGTAAGGCGAGTGCAAGCCCCACGAGTGTATGGACGTGTCGGTTGCCACGCCATTATGGTAATTGTCGAGAAATACACTTACCCTACGCTCATCAAGAATACGGCGGCAAGTATTCCCGGACGTGGTATGCATTGGCTACATCACATCGTAGAAACCGATGTAAAGAGCGTACCGGAACTGACACCGTTCTACTATCAGTGCGATATACACCACTACTACGATAGTATTGAGCAGTGGAGAATGAAAGCATTGATAAGAGAATACATCAGCGACCCTGTGCTGTTGCCGATACTTGACAACTTTATCGAACTATTGCCCGAGGGCTTATCAAAGGGACTACGTTCCTCGCAATGCTTCGCCAACCTGTTCCTGTCGAGGTTAGACCACCTTATGACATCGGAGGTGGCATCATACGAGTTGGAGCAGAAAGACGGCTCTTTTGAGGTGCGCTATCTGTATTACCGCTATTGCGATGACATTGTAATGTTGGCAAGCAGCAAAAAGGAACTATGGCGATTGAGGGACATTCTTGTAGCCCACGTTGAAAGCATCGGATTGAGAGTGAAGCCCAACGAGGCTGTGCGCCCTCTTGAAGAATGCGGACTTGACTACCTCGGCTATGTGGACTATCGCACACATTCGCTGATACGAAAGCGAACGAAACAGAAAGCAGCCCGACACTTGGCCAAGGTGAAATCGAGAAAGCGCAGGCAATCCATTATCGGCTCATTCAAAGGAATGGCGTGCCACGCTGATTGCAAACATTTGTATTATAAACTAACAGGAAAGAAAATGAAAAAGTTTGGAGAATTGGGTGTAACCTACACCCCGAAAGACGGAAAGAAAAGATTTCCGGGTAACACTGTAAGACTTGCAGCGATACAGAATATACCCATAGAGATACACGACTATCAGACGGATATGAAAACACCTCACGGCGATGGTCGCTATCTTGTTTCGTTCAAAGACAAGCAGACCGAACAATGGGGCAAGTTCTTTACCGCCTCGGAGGAAATGAAGAATATCCTTGACCAGATAAGCGACATTGAAGATGGTTTCCCATTTGAGACCAAAATCACAAGTGAGCGTTTTGACGGTAACAAAGTGAAGTACAGTTTCACATAGCGGAAGCGTAACAAGATAAACAACTGAAAAAAGGCGGAGCAAGTATTTTTGTAGAAACTAATTAGTGCATCGCAATGGAAAAAAGATACGGAGCCACCGAGAGGCACGACCGCCTAATGAAAATCGGTCGCAATAAATGGGAGCTGATATACGGTTACGGCACAGATGGCGTGTCGGGTTGGACTTATAGGGAGCGTTTCACACGTAAGCCTACACAGGATGAGATAAAGGAGATTATCATCGCCCAAATCAACCGCAATGTGGAGGAAAAGATATTGTGCGGCTTGGTGTGGAAAGATATGCCTATATGGCTATCCACAGAAAACCAATTTAATTACAAGGCAGCTTATGACTTGGCTGTGCAGACAGGCGGACAATCGTTGCCTGTGAAGTTCAAGTTCGGCACAGACGAGCAGCCTGTTTACCACACATTCACTACGCTTGATGATTTGCAGGAGTTCTATATGACATCGTTGGCGTTCGTTCAGCAGGTGCTTGATGAGGGTTGGCAGGAAAAGGACAACCTCAATTTGAGTGTATTTAACCAATAACAGATACATTTTATGAAGAAACTTATTGAATGGCTGAAAACGAGCAGCAGATGGAAACACCTTTTAGGAGGTATGTGTATCGGCATAGGTGCTAACAGTTGGTATTGTGCCGGGTATGCAGGTTTGGTTGCCGCAGGTGCTTTAGAGTACAAAGACAAGGCGCACGGCGGTGAATGGGATTGGATAGACTTTGGACTGACAGCAGTCGGAGCATTTGTAGGACACACTATAAGGGCAGTGCTATGAACGAGGTACAAGGTGTAACACAGATTGCCGAGGGTATCAGTAACTTCGGTGTAATGGTGGTTATATGCTCCGCATTCATCGTATTGTCTCTATTGATGTGGGTTGCTCTATTCAAATGGTTCAAGAGTATCATTGACAGCACGATGACCAACAATGCCAAGATGATGAGCGAACTCTTGGAGACCACCAACAAGCAGAATGAGCTGCTGAACGACATTGCGGACGGGATGCGCCCTGCCACGCTGTTGCAGATAAAGAACATATCAAACACGTGTTTTGATTTGGCTGTGGAGCGTGTGTGCCGCATCATCAAAAAGGTGCGTGAGGAGAACAACATCGTCAACAAGGAAGCGACCAAAGCGAAGATACGCACGTTGCTCTGCAACTTGCACGAGGACAGAAACAGCCGCTTCGACAACCACCGATACAGGGGTAAAACCTTGACGCAGTACACCACACCCGAATGGATTGATTGGGTGGCAGGCGTTGTTGAGAGTGAGGTATATGCCGAGACACAGAACAATGCACGTGCGTTCACGAATGTTGAGGCTGTCTATTCTAAAATCAGACTTGATTTCTATCACAAATTAACCGATTAGGATATGAAGATACTTATTGACAACGGACACGGCGAGAATACACCAGGCAAGAGAAGCCCGGACGGAAAGTTTAGGGAGTATCTCTATGCACGTGAGGTAGCAACCTCTATCGAGAGACGACTACTGATGCAGGGCTACGATGTAGAACTCATCACAAGAGAAACGATTGACGTTCCTTTGGAAGAGCGTGCAAGGCGTGTGAACGAGATTTGCGGACGTGTGGGTGCAGGAAACGTGGTGCTTGTTTCCATTCACTGCAACGCATCGAAAAACGGCGAATGGGGCAAGGCTCGTGGGTGGAGTGCCTACACAAGCAAGGGTAAGACCAAGAGCGATGAATTTGCCACTATGTTGTATGTGGAGGCGGCAAAGAACTTTACCGGGCAGACCATACGCAAGGAGTTTTCGGACGGCGACCCCGATTGGGAGGAGGGTTTCTATATCTTGCGCAAGACGAAATGCCCTGCTGTGCTTACGGAAAACTTCTTTATGGATAATGAGCAAGACCTTGCGTACATCTTATCAAAGGATGGATATGAGGCAGTGGTAACGACACACGTTGATGCCATCAAGAAATATGTTGAGGAGTATGGAAAGGCTTAAAAACATTGCACTGCTGCTGTTCTTGGTTGTGTTCGTGGCTTCGCTATGCCTCAATGTGCATCATTACACAGGAGGAACGACAGAGCCATATAGGGACACCATCAAAACCACGTTTGTAGATACCATTCCGTACTACAAGCCTGTGCCGAAAGAGGAAAAGCCATTGGGAAACATTACTGCAAAATTGCCTGTAAGTGTTCCCAAATTGCCCGAAAGCGTGCAAAAATTTCCCGAAAGTGATAAAAAATTGCAGGATAGTGTACAAAATTTCGGCAAAAGCGTTCCCGAGGACCATTTCGAGGATATGGGCGAAAAGGTTACTCCCGACAGTGCCGAAGTTATCGTCCCCATTACGCAGACCGTATATGAGGACAGCACTTATACAGCATACGTCAGCGGTTACCGTGCGAGCCTTGATAGTTTGATATTCCGAATGCCCCGAGAGGTAACAACAATAACGAACACCCATTACCAAAAGCCGAAGCGTTGGAGCGTTGGCATACAGGTGGGATATGGAATGACATTGAAAGGTACACCGCAGTTTGCCCCATACGTGGGTATAGGTGTGTCGTATAACCTATTTAGTTTTTGATTATGGAAGTAACATTGACAATCAGCAAAGAGTCTGTGTATGACGAAGTGGCGAAGACCACCGAATACACAGGTGCAAAGATGGACGATGAACACGCATACGAAGTAATCTCCACCACCGAGGAGGATAAGACGATGCTTGAACGCTTTTGGAACGAGTGCAAGAATATGGTTTGCAACTCGCTAAAAAAGGTGCTTGTATCGGAAAATGAGACCGAGGAGGGAGCGTATGAACTTACATTGGGGCTTTCATCGGCATTTGACGAGAGCCTAACAGAGAGTATGCAACGCAGTCTGTTCTCGTTCTTTGTGATGAACATCACGGCGAAGTGGTACACGTTTGCCAACAAGAGTGAAGCAACAGGTTATGCCACCGAAGCCGCCACCTACATTGAGGACATTATGCGCAAGGCTTTCTATAAGAAACGCCCTACACGCCCCACATACGATGACTAATTTATTCACTTAATTATTTAACTGATATGGCAGAGAACAAAAAAACACTGACCGTAACCCAGAGGGTTAAGGAACTTATCTTCGACATTCAGAACAAAGCCTATTTAACAGGACAGGCACGTGAGGCAGAAGGTAAAAAGAGTTATGAGGCTGCTTCCAATATGCAGGCGAGTGATGACGTAGAGAACAGTTACCAAATCCGCCGCTCGTTGGCTAACGCTTTTGCAATGCTGAAAAGCCTGCTCGGAGAGTATCTGTCGGAAGACAAGACCACGAGCGACAACCTCATCAACAATGAGATTGACAATGACGGCACACTGACTTTGTCGTTTGAGTTGCCAAGCAATTACAACAATGCTTCGGCTGACAGCCTCGGCAACAGTATTCACGCTTACTTGGTGGATATGGCATTGGGCGATTGGTTTGCTATCACCAACAAGGAGGATGCAGACACCTACATTTCGCACTCGGCTGTAAGTTTGGAGAACGTGAAGCGTGCTCTTTACAAGCGTAGTCGCCCGGAACGCCCCACATACGCCTAATGTATCCGTGCTGTGATGGTCGGCAGCAGTCAAAGGCTGTTACGCTGACATTCAAACGTACGGAGCTGCTGTATGATGCCGAGAACTATTCGTTTGTTGAGGGCGACATAATGAAAGCAGACGATGAACACGCAAGGCATCAGGTGTTCGACATTGCAGCAAAGGGCAACATTGACCGTGTAACGAGAGTGCTCAACCTTGCGCACGCCGAATGTGTGGAAATGCTGTTCCCATACTCCAAAGAAGAGATACCCGAGGGACAGGAGGCGATGACTGACGTAATGACTGCCCCCGAGGAGTACCACATCGTGCTGAACTTGCCCGATGGATTTTCGCTGACCACTCTAAAACTGCTCACGCATTTGGTACACGAGTACCTTGTATGCAGGGTGCTTGCCGATTGGATGAGCATTACCAACCCGGGCAGTCAATCAAATTGGGAAGAGAAGTTCAGAGAACTGAAAACGAAGATACAGACATCGCTTGTGTCGAGGACAGGAAAGATAAGGCGCAAATGCAAGCCGTTTTAAGAAACAAGAGCCGAGGTGCATCACGCATCCCGGCTCTTCGCATTATTAACCTTAAATCTAACTATGAGAAACAAATCATCGAACTTGGTTTGCCATACGTGGCTCATATACTACGGTGCATCCGTATATGCTTTCTCCCTTATCGAACTTGCAGACAAGAGCAAGACGGAACGCCTTGTATGGTGTGCCTCTGAAACCTCGCATAATCTTATCTACGCTGCTCCATACGGTATGCCAATGTATGAGGTCGTTGGAGCCATACAGCACCTGCTGAACGTGCGTAGAACGGAACATACCACGCTGAATAATGGTGTTGATGGTCTTGAACGTATTAGGGTCGTCAATCTTAAACGGTCGTGTGATGATGAGTGCTGTGATGTTCTCTGCCACAGGCTTTGAGAAATCCACGAGTTTTGCACCGTCAGCCATTGCAAGGGCTTCGGGATAGGAATTGACGTTATCCACGATGTCGGAACGCATCATACCCCACGTTTGAGACTTCAACGAATAGACGTAGGCATATCGGACCGCAGGGTTATATACGATGAGGTGCTGATTGGTGTAGTCGTACACCATCCGGCAACCTTGCAGGAACTCATTAAACGGCAACAGGCTGATGTCGTCAAGCGTTATCTGTTCGCTTTCATCGGCTTTGCCATTGAAGATGTTGATTAGTTTGTCGCACTTCGGCAGGTCGGCAATACTGAACATTTCCTCTGTGTTGAGGCGGTCGGAGATACACTGTACTGTTGAGCCGCTGATGTGCATAATGCCCCTGTCTGTGGCAAACAGCACGGCACTATCTATCTGTGTGATGCTATCGGGATTGATAACTACATCACGTGTGATAGGTTGCTTTGCGGAGTACGTTCCTGTATTGGAAACCTCCAACGCCCAAACTCCTTCCGTAGTGAACGCATAGAGTGGGAACTGTCCGAACTGACCCTCTGACAATGCTTTTGCGGCAGCACAAATGCCGAGAATGTTTCCTGTTCCTACGGTGTTGATACCGAGTACCGGGAAATAGAACGGATTGTTTACCTCGGAAGTGTAGATTTTGTTGGTAACTTCAATCGTTCTTTCAGCATCACTCGACATTGATGGGATATTCGTTGCTTTTGTGCTTACATCGTCCCAACCACCGAAATAGAACGCACCATTCAAGAAATCGTGTTTCTCCAATGGTATTTCGTAGTAATCACTGAAATAGTTGTTACGTTCAATGATAGCCTTATACGCATTGGCATTCGGGTAATAGAAGAACAGCAACGGCATATTATATCCAAATGAGCCGTATTCACTTCTGACGACAATATCTTTACCGTCTTGCTTGATGAACACGTAAACGCCTACACTGACTCTTATATCCATCATAGTAGGTGTTGCATCAGACCAATTTGCTACATATCCATCGCTGTGATTAAACAGTGAATACGCATTGTGTCCTCTGAACAGCACCTTTTTCAAATTTGCTACGTTCAGACGGCTGTTGTATGGGAATGAATACTGCGGTATGATTTTATCGTGGCTGTCGTAGTCATCGGTCATAACCTCACGAGTAACGAGCGATTGCAAATAATCCTCCTCAACAGTAATCAATTTGCGCTCCATTGAGAGTTGTTCAATCTTAATGCTTTCGAGGAAGTAGAACTGCGAACAGTTCTTGATGTCGCTTTTCACATCATCGACACTGCGGCGAGGAAGCATCAAGCGACCACTTGGGTAAGACAACGTGCTTGGGTTGTATGTAAAGGCATACAATTTGCTGAATTTGTTATACTGATAACGCAAAGGGTAAGTACTTGTGCTTGCCGCTTGATTGGTATGCTTACAGATACAGTAGCAATCACTGTTATCTACCTGTTTGAAGCCTGTACATTCTCCGTTTTGGTCGTAGGTGTATATTGGCTTGGATATGAATATATCTACCGAGCGTACAATGTCTTTCCAATTTTGAATGTTAGTTAAAAGATACTGACTGACTGCCGCAAAATCGACCTTATGCAACATTCCTACAACTTGCAATTTGGCATTTGTGTACGAGCCTTTACCTGTGATATGCGTCCAAAAGACCTGCGGAGCGAGGTCGGAAGAAGCAATCATCAATATAGGAGCAGAATGCTTGGTCAATGAGCCATCATACAAGCGATATGCATAACGAAGCAGGAAAGGATATATGAATTTACCCTTGTTGGTAGAATTGTCGGCAATGAATTTGTTTACCTTGGCCAACACTTGGCTTGTAACCGTTGTTTTGTTCGCATCGGTAAATTCATTCCATATACTGCCCTCACTGATGCTGTTGAAAGAAATCTCAAATTCATCTGTCCTCACCATTTCTCCCTGCAAGCCAAACGACAATGGACACTCTGGTATCTCTGTACCCAAATACAAATATCCCTCAGAAGTTCCTTTCCATAGGAAATAGTGCATACCGTCAGAAGCAAGAACGATAAGTGTATTGCCGACAGACGTTACTTGATAGATAGTCGTTGTAAACGTGCGCAATGATGCAGGTGTGCTTGTTTCCTTTCCGTCCCACCATTGCATCGAGCCGTTTGTTTTGAGAATGATGTAATGCTTAAAATTGGCTGTTTCGTGTATATACTTGACACTCTCTCCGCTTTCGAGTTGCAGAACTAATGACGGTGGCAGTACAGGTTTCATTGTTCCGTCCTCCTGTATCAACCCCATTGTGGTAGCCAAATCGCCATCGGCACATTCATAGTCCGAGGGGTTGGCTGAATATCCATTGTATTTAATCTCCTTAATCATAATATATACTTAATGATGATTGGTAATGCTGTTCCGTAGTGCTGTAACTCGACAGGAGTACCGCAGCACAAACGCACCTTGTCGCCACCTCCACAGCGAGACATAATGTAGCGGCAGAGCGTGATTGATGAGGCTACGCAATGGTGTCCGTTCTTGTTGGAGCGGAATACCATTCCCTCGTGTTTGCCGACAACAGGCGCACGATGCTTGACGTACAAATAGGTTTCGCCTGTCCCCTCCATTATATCAACAACATCGCCGTGTGCCAAGCCAAGCGACTTTGACACACGAGCGGATATGTTGATACGTCCCCCACGATGAAAGGTTATATCAGCCTTTCGTGTATTTCCTAATATGCTTTGCATCGGGTCGGTCGAATTGATAATATAACTTACCTTGTGTTGTCCGGCAGACTGAGACTGACAATTTGACACGCTGTGTGGCATTCAGTCCGTAGTTATAGAGGATATGACCGACAGACGGACAGAGTGTTTCAAATCCGATGCAACGGTATTTGTCGTTATACTGAATATCGCACATCTGTGTTGGTTGCTCTATACCGGGATTGGTCATAAATCCATAACTATGTTCTACCTTGAACACGAATACACGAGCCTCATCGCCCTCGTGGGCGTTGTCCTTGATGTGGTTGAACAACGCCTTTGAGAGTGTAACAGAGTTATCGGCAGGGTCGGCAATGACGTAGTACCGAAGCGACTGCCACCATTTTTTTACTTTCTTGAATATCATAGTCCAAAAATAACGTAAGGTTGTGTTCTGTATAGTTTAACTTCTTACCGTTGCATCAAGAAATATTTTGCGAGAGCGGAACGACACCGTTTCAACGAAGCGGAACGACATTGTTGTTTCAATCTCCATACGGTGTTTCTCGGCAGCTTCACGAGTGGCGAAGATGTACGAGCAAATTTCCTGTTTGGCTACGCCTTTGGTGGCGATGATGTTGGCGTAATACTTACGTCCGAGAAGAAATGCAATGATTTCTGTCAATACTGTTGAGTGCATAATAATGTTATTTAATCGTTAAACAAATTGGTCTGTTTGGGAGGTTGAGGTGTGCCGATGATTTTATTCACACGCTCAATCTCATTATCAATTTCGGTTTCAAGAGCCTTGCTGTTACGCAGGGCAGTTTGGTTGCGAGTTTTGAAATACTCCTTTTGAGCCTTACGCATAAGGGCAACCTTTTGGAAGAATGTTTTTGCGTCCATATCAAGCAGCGTTCTTAAAGTGTTCTTTGAGTTTGGCGCATAGAGCCTCACACCAACGGCGAGCGATTGTAACCTCTACGGCATTGCCGATGTACTTCTTCTGCTCAGCCTGTGTGCCTACCAATACATAGTCCTCGGGGAAGCCCATAATCTTTTTGAGTTCGGGAACTTTGAGCATACGCATCTTAATATCCACAATGCCGTATAGAGCCATAAATTCCTTGATTTTAGCCGTCATTGGGCTGTCGGTAGTATAAACCTCTATCGCAGCTTCTCCGCTCTCCGTAGCGACCAAATAAGGCGGCATTTTATCCATTCTCGCAATGAGTGTGAAGCAAGGTTTATCGACCGAGCCTCCGGGCGACTTGTATTGAGGGTTGAGAAGATAATGTCTCTTTACTGATACAAGGTTGAACTTTGGATTTGTCGTTACTGTATTGGCAGGCTCTTCCAATGAAGCAGGAGTACCGTTGCCGTACTGCATATCAATAAACCGTTCTGTCTGTATGATAGAAAGGCGGTCTTTTGTTGTCAGCGTTGGCGATGCTCCATCAATGGAATGATTATGCCCATTGCCGTAATATGCCGAAATAAATGCGTGGTGGTCTTTGCAGGTGATTGCTCCGGCAGGTGCTTCGACCGACACGTTTTTGCTCATTGGGTCGCCACTGAACTGCTTGGAAAGAAACGATACCTTTGCCAATCCGAGGCGGTTTTGCGTGGCAACAGTGGGGCAAGGCTCATCAATGGACGGCGGTATGTGTTTTCCTGTTCGCTTATTGACTGAATTGTACTTTACAAGGAACGCATCTTTGCCACCTGCTACAAACTTTATCAGCCCTGCATAGATACGCTCCAATGTAGCCTCAACAAGCGGTTTCTTACGTCCGAAGATACTATCGCCCTCATCATCGAAGTCCAGGCACTCACGCACAGGTCGCCATTTCTCCAAAGAGCCGAACAATGATGTAGAACCCTCTTTGCTGTGTGTGGCTTCGGGGAACGTTATAGGCAAGCCTTTCTTGGCAAAGATACCGAAGAAGCGTTTGCGTGAGGTGTACGCACCGTAATCGGCAGCATTGAGTATGCGGAAATCAAAGTTGTAGCCGTACTTCTTGACGTTACGCACCCAACGTGTGTAACTCTTGCCTTTATCCATTGACACAGGCTTTCCGTTTTCGTCCACATCACCCCACGACATAAATTCCTCTACGTTCTCAATCTGAATGTAGTCGGGGTTGATTGCTTCGATGTAACGGAACAGGTGTTCAGCGAGTGTGCGGCTATCTGCATCACGAGGCATACCGCCTTTTGCCTTGCTGAAATTGGTACACTCCAACGATGCCCACAGCACTACCAACGCATCGGGGTACTGACGGCGGCAGCTTTGCAGATGCGTGAGCAATGGCGAGAGTTCGAGTGTTCGTATATCCTCGGTGAAGTGCATTGCCTCTGGGTGATTGGCAGCGTGTGAGGCAATGGCATTCTTGTCGTGATTGACACAGGCGACAACCTGCGCACACTGTTTGTCATCGAGACGTGCGGAGTTTACGCCGGAGGAAGTTCCCCCGGCTCCGCAAAAGAGGTCTATGTATAGTAGTTTCATTTTGTTCCTCGTAATAAGTTTAATAATTCCTCGGCTCTGCTTCGTCTGTCAAAGCCTTTTATATTCTCCCATTTGTACCCAAAGAATGTGTTCTTTCGCACCTGCACCCAATAGACAGTTATCGGTATGCAACCGTTATAGGCACTACCCGGCATTATCCTGTACATATCAGTATCTTAAATCAGTGAAATGGATTATACCTCCCTTGAATACTTTATCCTCCTTTGGGTCTTTGCCGAAAAACCACTCCTTGAAATCCTGCACAGAAAGTCCGTCATTCTTGGCAATAGTGTAGCAATCTGCATCGAGCCATTCACGACCGTCAATCTTTGCTGTTATGGTGTCGTTGTCGGCGTGGTAGTAGAGTTCCACAGGTTGAACACCGATTGGGTTGTGTCGCTGTGCTATCTCCACCTGTGGCGAGTTGTAAGGTCTGCCGGACCACTGACGTATGGAGAGATAGAATTTCCCTCGTTCCATTTTCTCTGCATTGACGTTCCACAGGTCGTAGTTACTGCGGATTGTGTGCTTCTTCTCTCCCGAAGCGAGTTTGTTTGCAAAGCCTGTCGGCTCACCTCGGCGGCTGTGTGTTACCGGGAACACACGTGATAGGGTTATGATGATTTTCTTTTTCATAAGCGAAATCTTAAATTTCTTGGGTTACCGCTTGCAGATGTACCTTGGCGACCGAGTCTGCATTTTGGATATTGTTCCTTCAAAACTTTCAATGCCTTTTCAAATTGGTTTCTGCTATATACCGCAGTATGTGGTCTTAACCTACAAATGTGTTTGCCGCATATATCTACCAATGTGTAGTAGAAGAAGCAATCAAAATCTGTTAAGAAAGAAAGGTAAATTCTCTTAGCAATCTTTTTGGCGATACGTTTCTTCATACATCAGTCTATATCTAAATAATATGTTCCTGTTTTAGCCACGAGTGTACATTCTTCGGGCTTGTAATCGTCTAACTCGCTTTCGGGATAACACACTCCGTCAAAATCATCATTGTAGTACATATTTTCATTTGTTCTATCCAAAGTAATTTCGCTTTTGAGTGATATTTCTTCGCCCCAAGCACGAACAGGTTCCTGTTGTTCCTGCTCATTCATCTGTTCTATTTTCTCTTTGAGCATAGCCCAAGTAAGTGATTTCATAACCGTTCTGAATTTATTGATAATACTTTTTGTAAGCCTCTCGCCACGATGGGCAGTTGGCAAATGTTTGTGGCTCATTATCGTGGACGTACTTTGCATTGAGCCGTTGGCAAAGTTCCGTTGCGTCCTTTTGGGATGCACAGGTTATTGGTTGGTGGAGTTGGTGCGTTCCGCTTATGGTACTGACGACAACATCACCGAAGAAGCGGTACAACTCAACACCTTTCGTAACGATGTAGCGGTTGAGCGGATGTCCCCAATACGTTAGACGTGTATCGAAGATGATGTAGATGCTATCCGGGTGTTCTTTTCGCCACTTTCGGAACGCTTGATACATCTTGGTTAAGTCATTATTCCCCATAACAGCAACCATATTGTTAGTATCGAACAAAGCAGAATAAAAACATAAACTCTCCTTTTTGCTTTTCTGTAACACATTCTGTAATAGCGCATTCGTTTTTCATCTAACCTGTCCTTTGATGACTTCCTGCATTTATTCGAGAACTCCATATAATACGAATTGCTTACCGATGCATATGCAGTGCAAACAAGTAGTATAAAAAAGGATACTATGGTTAAAAAGCCCAAAATATAAATCATAATCTTTCTCTCCTTGTTTTAAGTTTACCTGTTTCGTGGTCGTATATAGCCATTATTTTGGCAGTACCACGATTTGGGTTATTTCTTATTTCTTCTATCAGAGTTCCTTTGGCATAGTTGATGGCAGCACTCTCGTCAAACTCTTGTCCTAACACATCATCTTCTCTGAAATCATCTTCGGTAACCCACATTGTTTTAGTTACCACTATGGATACTTTATAACTTTTCATTTTCGGGATGTTCGTAAACTATTTTATCTACTTTGTTTCTATAAATCCAAGACCAATTTACGTGTAACCACAAGAGGTTAAATCGGCGAGAGAACTTGCAAAAGTCAAATGGTTTGTACCACCTATGCCAAAGCAGGGTCAAACTTATACCATACCGCTTTTTATAGGTTGATACGACCACAGTCCCCTTACGACAATAGTACTTACACTTTTCAAAACTCCAATTCTCGAAACTAATGCCATCTAAATCTTGCGTTCTTACTTGGTACTCTCCGGGCATTCTGTCCTTTTTCATTCTGCACCTCCTTTCAATTTGAACATCTTACAGGGCTTTCCATAATATGGAGCTGTATAGAATATAATTTGATTGCTAAAATTGGGGTTAAGTATCTCTTTGGGGCGTTGTTTACATACCCAAGATTTGTGATATGCGTTTATCGTGGCATATCCCTCTTGTCTATGTTCGCAGTCCTTACAGCGATATTCTTTGAGCGTTTTACGGGGAAAGACGTGAATTTCATTTCCACACACAATAGCCCTATATCGCTTGGGGATAATGTATATACCTTCTGATAATTCACGGCTCATCGTTACCTCCTTTAAGTAGTCTCTCATTCATTTGCTTGATTTCCTTTTTCAAGTGTCTAACGTGGTTTTTGAGAACACGGAGAGCAGCAGGATAACTGATGTGGTACACTCTTGCCCCTTTATCGGCAAACTTTCCACTCTCAAAATACGGAATGTTGATTTCTATACTTCCGTGTGTTTGATAACTCTTTGGAATTATGTCGGGAACTCTCTCACCTTGCGACTTTACAAATTCTTCCAAGTCTTTTATGATGCTCTCTGTTGTCTCTACCTGTGCGTGGAGGTTGTACAACTGTCTGCAATCTTCTTTCGTAATTTCTTTTGCTGCCATATTGATACAGTTTGTTTGTTATGGAGGGCGGACGTGCCACCCTCCGTTATTAGTTCTACTCAATATCTCGTGGGGTGTCTATCCAATTCTGCACGTCCCAATCGCCAACCACGTTGAGGTTTTCTGCACTCTCAATAGTTTGCTTTCTCTTGTCGGACAACAGGTAGTTTCCAAAGTCAATGAGTTCTGCAACCGTAAATTTGGCTTCATCAGAAATCTCAATCGGACTGTACGCCTCCTCAAACACATTCTTTGGAGACCAACTTTCGTAACCGTCTGCATAGACAACACGGTATCCCTCACGCCACTCGTGGTTGTCGGTGTTAGGTCTTGCAATGCCTTTCTGCACTGCATCATACTCGTTCATCGGCTCTGCCGACACGACTTTTGTTCCTTTGTACTTTTTCATTGTGATAGAATATTTGTTTGTTAGAAAAATGGCAGTGCGGAGGCAGCAGCCCCCACACTGCCCCTGCATTATCCCTGCTTTCCTACTTCCTTTGGTTTGAAACAGAAGTCGGCATAAATCTCGGCGAACTGCCTACCTGCGTAGGCTGCGAGTTTTTCGCTTTTGAAGGCGAGCCGAGAGCCGCTGAACGTGTTCGAGAACGAAGATGCGTTACTCGCGTGCGAACAGACGAGACCGTCGCTCGCAACCGCACTGCCACCGCCACGACCAACCACACGGCTTCTATCCTCAGCAGATAGTTTGTCGTACTGTTCTTTGGTGATTAGGTCGTACCAAAAATACCAACGGCGTTCGCCCTTTGTGAATTGAGGTTCCCAACCCTCGTTGAGAGCTGCTGTGATGATACGGAGTTGGAGGTATGCCACCAAATCATAGTCGTTCATATCGTGTTGGTGGATATGCGACACATAGCCGTCATAGGCTTTTACGAATGGGTGGTCAGAGCCGAGTTCACGACAAGCATCGGCAAATGTCTTGATGCGCTCTGTTACGTCCTGTGGCTTCTCATCTACGAGGGTGAGTACACCATCAACCCATTTTGCAACTTTCCCTACGGGGATTTCGACTTCTACTCTCTTGGTCTTGTTTTCCATACTGTTGTTTGTTTTAATTGGTTTGAAAATCCTTTTGATAATGATTAAAGTGTTCATTGTTTGTTGGTTTTATGTTCAAAGTGAGGACACGACTTTAATTTCTCCTTGTATGCAGGAGGTATCCACCATAATGGTTCATCGGGTGGGTCGGGCAGATAGCGTCTGCACTCCTGGCGAATTGGGCAAGTAACGCCCGAACAGTAACTGTAATCTTTGTTCATAAATCACTTGTTTATAGGTTTGCGAAATGATTGCTCCGTGCCGAAGTTGATGATGTGCATCATTTCTCGGAAGCGGTCGGCAATACGTTCATCGTAGTAAGTTGCTATTTCTGCTGCTGTAAGGTTGGACGATGCCAACGTGCAGAACTGCTCCTCATATCGGAAAGAGATAATATCCATAGCCGCCGTAACGAAGTCGCCGTAGTGTATGCTTTCCTTTGGCTCTTGACCGAGGTCGTCAATGGCAAGTATCTCAATGGTGCGTAGCCTCTTGAACTTGTACACATCGCTTTCATTCTCACGTGTGGGATTGTTGTATGCCTTTGCAAGCAATACGAGTTCCTTTGCCGTGATGAACGTGTAGCCACGTACCGGGTAATCGTCCTGTCGGCTACTCCAACCCTCATCGGAGCGGAGCAAGTTCGTGAGGTTTTGCAAGGCACGGAGAATGGTTGTCTTTCCATTGCCTGCACCGCCACAGAGGAACAGCCCGAATGTAGAGTCTTGCGAGGTCAGCCACTTGGCAATGTCCCACAGGTGCTGTTTGTACTCTTGCGTTTCGATAAATACACGATGACGGCTCACGACCTCGGCTTTGCACGCAGCATAGAGCATTGCATATACCTGTTGAGGCGTGTATGGCAATCTAAAACGTGTCGCCGTACGTTTTCGGCTCATCAGGTGAGAGAACATTTCCTCTACGTTGATTTCGTCCTTTGGATTTAGCGTTATCATCTTCTTTCTTTTTGTTTCTATTCACTATGCGTAACCACGAATTGAAATGCTGTTTTGCATCAGCCAATGATTGGTGTCCTCTTTCTTTGCCGTCTGCCACACATTGCACACGAAAATCATCGAGGCTGTTACGTAGCAGTTCTATGTTCATCGAGTGGAGGACTTGCAAACCATCGAGCCAAACTTCATCTGCTTTCAGTTTCTCAATCTCTTGGTCGAGCGTTAGCGAATAAGGTTCGTAACGTGGTGGTGTGTCTTGTTTATCAGTCTCTTTCTTCGGTTGATTGTTTGCCTGCCTATGATTACGTGGTTGTCTTGGTGCTTGCGGTGCAAGCAGACTGTAATCTGTGATTTTGCACACCCGGCGGCATTGAATACATATACGACTGTATCTCTCTTGAATACCCTTTGATGTAAGCACTCCCTCCGCATCGAACAGTTCCTTTGAAAACAACCCGAGTGACAGGCAGGTCTTTATAACCTCCAATACATACGCCTCGTCAAAGCCCGTTAGTTCCGAGCAGATGAAAGGCAACTCTTCGTCCCACTCGATGTAATACCCATTCTTGTAGATGTTACAGAGCAGCAGAGCATATATCGAAATGGCTTTACCACCTTGATACTTGATTAGTTTTCTTATCTTTATGTCGCTGAAAATATCTATGTCCATCGGAAAGTATTCCAGCCCTATTTTTGAAGTTCGTGCCATAGAGAGTTATTCGTTTTTCAAATAGTCGTCCACCTCACGTTTGAAATCGTCAAAGGAACGACACACCACATATTTGTACTCGCTGTCAGCACAGACGATGTTCTGCCAAGCCTTTTGGCTGTCTCGCTGTCTGCCTTTGAGTGTTTTCATTTCAATGAGCAAAGCACCATAATCACGGTTGCTTTTCAAGAGGATGAGGTCTGCCACTCCTGCCACAACTCCCTCGGCTTTCAGTTTTGCCGCCGTAGTCGCATCACGTCTGCCGCCATTTGGAACGGCGAACAGTCTGCCGTGAAGCCGTGGATATTGGAGGGAGAACCACCGCACACACTCACATTGTATGCGGTGTTCCTCGTCCTTGTGCACCTTTCGAGTTTTGACAGCGTTCTTTTTAGCCATCAACTCATCGAAAGTCATTCTATTCGCTGACATTGCTTCAGCGATTGTTACTTTACTTTTCGTCATACTTTGCAGGGTAATAATCCAATATCTGTGTCTCGACAATGGAAACTATTTCGTAATCTGCCATTGTTCCTTTCATACCCTCAATGAAGCGGTCGTATGCGTTCTTGAAGTCCGAAGCCTGTACGAGAATGAAACTGTTGGTCTTTTTCTCGGCTCCGCTCTTTTCATCAAGGGTGATGAACGAAACCTTTACCTTGTAGTAGCGGTCTGCCGACACATCTTCGGAGAGCATCAGTTCAGAAATACGAGGCTTAACGATTTGGGGAATGCTAAATTCGCCACTGATGTAGGGTTTCAGTTCCTCGATAGTTCTTGCCTCGGCTTCTGTGAACGAGAGCGCATCAAAAAGATACTGTTCGCTTACAGTCTTGTTGAGTCCGTTTTCCATTGTCTTTTCGTAGCGGACTGTCGAAAGGAAATAGTTTACCATCATTCTTTCAAGTTCATACGGTTTTTCAATTCTTTACTTAACACGAGTTTGGCAGTGTTCTGTGCCGGAATGCTGACAACAGTACCCTTGCTGATGTTGCGAGCCTTTTTAGGGGCTGTGGTAACTGCCTTGATTGTTGCAAAGCCACGAATGAACACGCTCTCACCCTTTGCGAGTGAACTGCTGATAGCCTCTACCACGCTTTCGGTGGCGGCGATTGCCTGTGAACGACTTAAAGTCGTGTTGTTGATTACGTAATCAACGATGTCATTTTTCTTCATTTTGAATTGAATTAAAGGTGAATAATTTATTTTCTAACTTCTTTATCATTTGTCGTATAACCCACGCACGGCAGTTGTTGCGTTGTCCGGGCAGGGTGTCATATACTTTGGCAGCATCATCGAAATACTTGATAATCTTCTGCACGTCTGTCTTGCATATATCCATTATCCCGATGTGTTGAGGAAGAGATTTACCAACTCATCGAAGTACATTTCATCGGTTGGTATATCATCGTCCGAGTTCATTATTTCACTCGCAATAGATTTCTTGCGGTGTATGAGGTTGTAAATGGTGTGGTCGATTGTGCCACGCCCGAGCAGGTAGTAACAGGTTACGTTGTCTTTCTGACCTATGCGGTGCGCTCTGTCCTCACATTGGCAGCAGTCGGCATACGTCCAAGCCAATTCAATGAATGCCACGTTTGATGAGGCTGTAAGTGTCAGTCCAACTCCGGCAGCTTTGATTGAACAGATGATAAGGTTTACATCGGGGTTGTTCTGGAACGCATCGACAGATGCCTGTTTGTTTACCATACTATCACGTCCTGTAACCGTTACCGCACGAGGGAAGACCTTTTGCAGTTCGTCCACAATCTCGTGAAGCGAGCAGAACACAATGAGTTTCTTTCCGCTATCGAGGAATGTTCGGATGAAGTCCACCGCCTGTGCTATCTTGCCTTTGGTGGCCAAGGAACGCAACGTCATAAAGCGCACAAGGGCTTCCATACGCATTTTGCGGCGTATCTCCCAATCGGTACACTCGGTGTACTCCTGCAAGTATGCGGCAAGGTCGGCGGCAGCAAGGTTGTATTCCTTATCATTGGAAATCTCCACGTACAAGTCCACTCGTGTTTTGTCGGGCAACTGCGGCAGCACCTTTGCTTTCTCTCGGCGTATCATACAGGTATCGTACAACTGCTTTGAAAGAACGGACAGAGGAACGGCAGGAACGGCGGTCTTGTCTTTGGGGTCGGTGCAGTAGTCCGCCATAAACTTGGCACGTCCTCCGAACTCGCCTATGCGGTCCAATATGGAAAGTTGGGCGATTAAATCCTCGGGGCGATTGACAACAGGCGTACCCGAAAGGAGTATGCGATATTCCTTGCCAACGGACAAACCTTTGGTGAAGATTGTCTGCTGCGCGGAGGGGTCTTTCACACGGTGGCTCTCATCTATGATGATTGATTTGAACTGCTGCATCTGCGGACAGAACACTACGTCTTTCAGTCGGAACTGCTTGCCGCCTTTGATGTCCCACACGAAGTATTTGCGCAGGCTCTCATAATTGACGATGGCGACCTGATGCACGCCCATTGAGAGAAGATAACCCCACGTGGTGCGGACGTTATTGTCAAGCACAAGTGCGCTCTTATCGGTGAATTTCTCGAACTCACGTTGCCAATTGATTTTGAGTGATGACGGACAGATAACGAGGCAGGGGTATGCTCTTGCTGTATCGACTATGCCAATGCTCTGCAATGTCTTGCCCAATCCCGGCTCATCGCCGATGATAATGCGCTTATGCTCCAATCCGAAGCAGATGCCCTCACGTTGGTATTCGTAAGGCTCGACACGCAGATTATGTTTCAGTATATTGCTCATTTGAAATTCTCTATCTCTGTGATTAAATCTTCTTTATCTATCCCTTTGAGGTACTTGTATAGCACAAGGTCGATGCACTGATTGTAGAAGCGTTCAAACTCGTGTTGTTCCATTGCCGAGAATGATATGCTTTGGTATTCTATCTCCTTTTCGCCTCGTTCGTTGAGGCTTGTTTTGAAGTAGCCCAAGTCTCGCTTGAAGCGGCGCAGCATATCTTCCTCGTTGTGGACTTTGAAATATTCTGCAAGGTTGGACGGCAGATTGTCAAACGTGAGGCGCACCAATGCAAAGAACTTCTTGTGATGTTCGTAGTTGCGAGGGTTGCTAACCTTGCACTTGACAACAGAGCCGACACGAAGCCGTTTCTTCAAGTCGTAGTCGCTATCATAGAGCGGCACAAGACCGTGAGCCGTTACCTTGCAGAATATATCCATAGGGCTATTCAAAATCTTTCGATGAAGCGACAGCAAGGGCTATGATTGCGATTTGCACCTGCGTTTTATCTGCGCCAAACTTGTTAAAGTCCATAGGGATAGTTTCTTTTGTCAATTTCTCCCAACGTTCATCAGTCAATTTCTCGCCCATCAACATAAATGTTCCGGCTACCTCGTCTCTGTCAAACTCGACTTCGAGTTTCATTTTCTTGTTTTCTTCTGCCATAAATCTTTGATTATAAATTGTTGTTTGTTACAGGTGGGCATAAGCACCAATACTGAAATGCCAATTCTTCGTATTTCTCACGACCACGATTATAGACCTCATCGCCACGTGTGATGAACTTCTTAAATATGCGGCAGTTCTTTTTGCTGATGGCGTAGATGAAATCACGGTTGCTGTTTGCGATGTCCATATACCAGGCACGGCTTCTGTCCCAATCGAAGAAATCAACGGCTTCCTCGAACTGTTGCTGTGTGGCAGCGAATGTTGTTTTGAGGTCGCCACCGAAAGCACCGAGCCACCAATCCCATTTGCAACGGGTATCGAGTGTGAACGGAAATTCGCAGTATGTGAACTGCTGTGCCTTATTGACCATAAAGCGTTGCGTTTCGGCACATTCAAGCACTTTTGCAAGGAATGCATCTTTGCGTGCTTCCATACGGAGAGCCTTTTGCATTTCCTGTGCGTGTCGGAACTCATCTTCTGTGTATGGCACATCGTCCACTGTTAGGCGGTAGTAGTCCACCTTTGACGGCTCTGTGATGATGGCATCGACCAACGAGCCGAAGCGGAAAGCAGCTTCCTTATCGCCAAACTGCATACGTGGGTGCAAGATGTTTTTCAGTTCGGTGAGGTCAGAGTTACTGACCTCACTTCTGCTGTAATAGTTATCGCTCATAGTAATCATCGTAGTCGGGTTCGTAATCTTCTTCGTATTCTACCTCGCCTTCACCATCACATACCTCGCATATTTCCTTCTCACCTCGTATATAGTGTTGGCGGAGGGCACGTGCTTGTTCCTCGGTCTCGGGGAGGCAGCACCAAGCCTGTTCGGTGCATTCTATCTCTTCGTCTTTCTCGAAGTCATAGGCGTAGTAATGGTAGCCGTTGCCGTCACAGGCTTCGCACTTGACCATATGATGCTCTTTCTCGTTCCACGGTGCATCAGGCGTGTCCGCACCAAGAGGATAATCGTAGTTGTTATACATATTTCCAAGAATAATTGCCTGCTGACGTTCTCTTCCCAAGGCAACATTTTGTTATGTTACTAACAGGAATATTTAGTTCTTTGGAAGCGTCAGAAATACAGTTGAACACTCTAATAACATTGCCGTTGCTATCCATTTGGGCAACCTGCCTACCGCAAGAATATCGGATATTCGAAGAATTGGTACACCATTCAAGATTATCCACGCAGTTGTTAGATGGATTTTCATCTTTATGATGAACATACTTATAACCGTTAGGGTTAGGAATGAATGCTTGTGCTACAACCCTGTGTATCCCCATATCCTTTTTCCTGCCATTGTCAAAGAAATTGATATGTAAATATCCCTCTCTATTGACCATAGGTTTCATAATCCCTTTCTTACAGGTATTGTAAGTTCCGATACTCTTAACTCTGCCGAGGTTGCTTACAAGGTATTTGCTTTCAAAACCCACAACAGGTTTCCAAATTTCATCACAGCAATTCATAGTTACTTTGCTTTTACGTCCTCGACATATTCTACACTCTCATCAGCGATGAATGTACCCTCTTTGGCAAGTTTCTCACAGAATGTAATCTGCTTCTTGAACATCTTGGAAAGTTCCTCTACGGAGAGGGTGCGACCCTCGTTCAACCACCACATAGAGAGGACTGCCATAATGCCCTCTGGGTTGAGGAGGTTAATTTTCTGTGCAACCTTGACCTTTGGCTGATAGCCGGAAGACACAACCGCTTGCTGACCGAACAGGCTTTCCATTTCGGACTGTTGGCGTGTCATTTCAGCTTTCTGCTTTTCTTCCTCCTCCTTGCGGCGGCGTTCAGCCTCCTGTTCCTCGGCTTCCTTGCGCTGACGTGCTTCCATTTCAGCCTTGATGCGTGCAGCTTCCTCGGCAGAAGCCTGTGCCATACGTTCAAGGTTGGCTTTCTTTGACGGCAGACGGTCGATGATGTACTGCTTTGTGCTATCCACCTCAAACTCGTACTGCTCCTTGAATTGTTTGCCGAGACGTTCCTTTGTCTCTATCTCAACCTTACGGAGTTCATCTACCGTAATACCGGCAGGAATACGGATAAGCGTATGCAGGTTGTAGAGAAAATCGGCAGGGAGTTCAGTTGAAAACTCCTTGACCTGCTTGAATGAAGCATCGTAGTTGTCGAGGGAAACAGCAGTATCAATGGTTGACAGCGCATTGCAGTCTCTGTTCACAAGGGATTGGAACTGCTGTTTGAAATCCTCCTCAATGTCTTGTTTCATCTTGGTACGTGCAGCCTCTGCCTGTTGGCGTTCGTACTCACGGCGGCGGCGTTCCTCCTCCTCGGCACGCTTCTTGGCGGCGAACTGATTGCGGAACTGCTGCAATTGGTATGGTATGGTATCTGACTTGATAGGGTCGATAGCATTTTCCAATGCTGTAAACTCTTTACGGATGTCATCAAAGAGTTTGGTTACAGGTGAACGGCGTTCGTTCATCTTCTTGACGGTCTTTCGTGCTTTCTCGATGAACTGTGCCGCCTGTTGGTCGAGTTCGTCAGTCATTCCCTGTGCCTTAATGGCATCGAGGATTGCTTGACCTGCTTGGATACATTTCTCACGTGACAGTTTGTTGTCTTGGTATGATTGAGGAGCAGCAGACACAATGGTCTGTATATTCTCCTGTTTAACGATTGCTAATTCCTGTGACATAGTTGTTTGGTGTTAGAATGTGTCATCATCATTGTTTGGCTGCTGTGCAGGGTCGATTGTTACACCTGCCGACATATCGGGTGCAGGGGCAAAGTGTTGTTCCTGTGGTTGAGGCTGTGGCTGTTCTGCACCTACACCGCCGTATGGGTCGAACTCGGGTGCTTGTTGCTCGATAATTTCAGTTTCGAGCGATGAACCACGTCCGATATTCAATTTCGGGTAGGTCTTGAATGCGTGCTTCACGCACTTTGCCATAAGGAAGCCGGTGTCTATCTGCCCGTCCTTTCCGTAGAGTTCGTTAGACTTGACTACCCATTGGTTAGTCTTACGGTCGAAGTAAGAGTTCTGCTTGTCGCTGTAACCTTTGAGACGAAGCCAATCGTTTTCCGTCATCACAGAGTAGTCGATAGTGCCATCGGCACGTGTAATCTTCAAGAAACAGGCGATAATCTTGTTGGACTTGCGAGGGAAAGCAGACATATAGTTCACAATCTTCTGTCCGTTCTGCTCGCCGTATTGGAATGTGTCGCCCTCGTACACGATTACAGGGTTGTCGGCGTGGCGTATCTGTCCTGCGTTCTTGCGGAGCACCAATTCGCCGTAGCCCGAAATTGTGAGGTTACATACTTTCTCCCACACATCCTGTCCTCTATCGTCAATACCTGTCTTGATTGAGCGAGGAATGAGGTAGCAGAGTGCCTGTGAGCCGGGGGCAAGTGTAAGACCACGCACGGCAAGGTCGATAAAGGCGTAGAAGATTGATGTACCAGAGCACTCACGGAGGTTTGCCTTGTCTCTCAACTGTGAGTTGAAATAGATTGCTTCACGCTCGTACACCTGTTCGCCTCCCTCTTTCCAAATGGAGTTGTACACGTTGATGAACTGATTACGCACACGCTCGTTGCGTATCACATCGGTTGCTTTCATTGATTGCAACTCTTTGGCTAATGATAATGCATTGCTCATAATGTTGATATTAAAGTTATTAAATACAGTTGTCTGTTGTGACTGCAAGCGGACTCGAACCGCCAACCCTCCATTATGCCATACGAGCCGGAGTGTAGTTCCCAATTACTCTATGCAGCCTTATGTTTACAGGGCGAAATAATCCTGTTTTGTCCGTTGTAGTGCCCTCAACTCTGCCGTGCGGTATTCTACCTTGCCCGGACGTTTGCAAGGCTCTATTTTGCCCTGTCGTGTCCACCTATCGACATTCCCACGCCCGAACATTGCGTATGCCTGTCGTTTGCTGATGGTCTCGGGGTCGTTGCGTGCCTCGGAAAGCATACGGACAACCGAGGCGGCAACATCGTGGACGAATGTGTCATAGGTGACTGTCTTATCGGAAAAATTGAGTGTGAGCATTACTGTTTCTGTTTTGAGGTTTGACAGGGTGGCTCTTTTGCGTATTCTACGAGCCTTTTCAGTACGGTACAGTAGCGACCGTTCAACTGTTCGTGCGCTTTCGTGCACTTTGCGCAAATGGGATTGGTATGTGATGCCATTGCTTATTTGTTTTTCTCCTGTTGATATTCACGATAAGACTCACGAACGAGTATCCACATTAGATAGACGAACAGCAGGACTACACAGAAACCGAATAAACCGATTGTTCCTTTAATGAGGTGAGCGATACCCCACACGATTGTTCCGATAAACATAAAGATTGACATTGCAAGTTGCCCGAGGCTCATTAACTTATCCATAGTGATATTATTTTGATGTTGAAAATTCCTCCACGACTACAAATCTCTCAACCTTTACAGGGAAATCCGGCTCACCGTCAAACTCATTGTTCAGTTTGGCACACAAATTCATATTCTTGTGTGAACGGTCGAGGTTTACATCACAGAGTAATGAGCCTTTGGCAGTCTGAAAAACCTCACGACCAAACGAGTCAAAACCGATACTCTTAATCTCAATCTTATTCATAATTAGAAATCTGCCTTTAATTTGAGTTGTCTTAATACTTCTTTCAGTTCGCTATCGGTGTAGCGTTCTGCTATGCCACGAGGTACACAGTTGTGGTTCATCGCTATTGTAATAGCACGTTCCCTTGAAACCTTTGGAGTGGATTTTCTTCTAATCATAGTAGTTACGCTGTTCGGGTTACTATTACGACACGTCTTTCACGGTCTGTCTCGGTCTTGTATGTTCTGTTCCATTTGAAACCGAGCATACTCGCCATACTTCTTGCAGTAGTGCATAGTGATGCAGGAAACTCCTTGCTATCGCCAATCTTCATAGGCTCTAATTCGCCTGTAATTGTCTTTTTCTTTGCCATTTTTTCGGTGATTTGAAGTTTAATGTTTAACTTTACGGTGCAAAGTAAAGAAAAACTTTACTAATAAGCAAGAAAAAGTGGACTTATTTTCAAGAAAAAAATTACTATTATGCGCATAGGGTTGAAAATCAAAGAGTTAATGAGTAAAGAAAAAATGGACGCTCCTACGCTTGCTCGGGAATTAGGCAAAACCAAACAAGCTGTCTATGATATGTTGGAGAAAGAGGATGTAAATACAGCCATCCTAAGACAACTTTCCAACATATTCAAAGTACCTGTAACTTTTTTCTTGACTGAAGAACAAGAAAACGGCAATCAAGAAGAACTTGACTTGTTGAGGCGTGAAGTGGTAGCCCTAAAAGAAGAAATACAAAGGCTAAAAGAATTAAAATTGCCTAATCGTAATGACAAACTTTACGACTTGTGGATGCAGTTTATGAGAAATCAAGCACAGCATCAAGAGATAATGAAAGAGATGGCAGCTATTTATGGAGGAGCAGAATGATAAATTTTATTTCAATATCAAACATCGGCAGTATACATATCTTGAATATCCCATTAGGGGTTGGGGTTGATTATGTAAAGAACGTCTTGAGAACTTTTGATATTCAAGAGAACGATAATTGTTTGTATGTGAAAAATGCATCTATCGACAGTCTTCCTCCGCTGAACATTCATTTCAACAAAGACAAAGACGGTTGCATTGACAGAATATATATCGGACAGTCCAACTTAAATCAAAAGGAATGTGAAGTTCTTTTCAAATATTTCAAAAAGCACTTGTATGGAGAACTCAACGTGTTTTCTGAAAAAGAGGACGAAATCATTTTGACTAACTCATTGCACAGGGTAAATATGGGAAAGCAGAAAGGTGTAGGAACAGATGATAATAAATATCCTTTCTTTTTACATATATCCGGCAAACTTATGGGAAAGAACGAACCCGAATTAAAATATTCAATGAAGCAACTGTACCTTGAGCGAGGAATACAAGCCATAAATAAACCCAATAGGCGCGTTAACATATCACAGGCGATAAAAGTATTGTTCCTTGTGCTTGCATTGATTGTAGCGTTTCTTTTTGCCTTGAATGGGAGGTATGCTCCGGCAGGCGAAAGAGGAATGTTTATAGACAAATGGACAAAAACCCTAATAACCCCTAATGATGATGGTAAATACGAAAGATATTAGGCAAAAATAACCACTGCTGACACATTGTTGTACAGCATTTCCTAACTAACTGAAAAGCAAGCCTAATTGACAGCTGCACAGGCGGCGATAGAGGAATAAGAGATAATCTATTCTAATTATAGAATTAGGCTGTAATGCGCTGAAAAATAGGCATTACAGCCTAATCTGTTTTTGGACGGTTCGTTCATTTGACCGCAGAAATCGAGCTATTTGAATGGTTAACGCATACATTGGTGTAATCGTTGTAGAGAAGACTATGTGATGGAGAAGATAAATTGTGAACCATTGTTGATTTCTACTTTATAGTCCGGATAATATAAAGGAGCATAGCGTAGGATATTACGAGTGCCAGACCCCATGTCCTCTACCCATGAAAGCTTATGGAACACGCGTACCAACAGAGGATTTTTCGTATAGTTATTCAACTGTTGTAATGTAAGCTCACCTTCAGGTATTTCAGGAGACAATCTGGTTGGATTTTTGGTAACTACCCAGTCTTTGAATACTTGCCAAGGCGGACAAGGTTGTTGTATTAAGCGAAAACTACTTCCGTGGATGTTTGCTTAGACGTAATGATTATATGCTTTCGCATTCTTGCGGTGTGATTGCATATTATAACGGCAAGCCCCAAGGCGGTACGTCTTATACGGTCAGGAAAGCCGAGAGGATGAAAATGGAGGTGGGCAATATTTATGGCAAAAGGGGCGATTAGCCCCTTTTGTATATAAGATGATGAGTTCCTATTTTCATTCTTCTATAATTCTATTTTTATTAAAGAAGCATCATCTTCATATTTTCCATCTATGGATAGTGCCTTGTCAAATATTTGACAAACTTCTATTTGCTTATAAAGTCCATCGGTGCAAAGGAGAAGAACACTTCCTGTATTGGCCTTCTCACATTGATATGGTACGTCAGGTCTTATACCTGCACCTTTGATACATCTTGTTAGTAGCTGCTTGCCATAGCCGGTATCTAATGTATGGTCTGAGGTTAATTGTGCAACTTTACCACGATCGAAAAGATAGATTCTAACATTTCCCTGCCAAGTATAGTGAATGTTACTGCCATCTATAAATGCAATAGCAACAGCTGCTCCCATTTTGCTATGAGTCACCAAACTTTTTTGGGAAACCATTTCATCAGCATATTCTAACGCTTGACTTAATAAATCTTGAACAGCTAATTTGCCTTCGTGTTCACAGACAAAGTATGTAATTGAATTCACAATCAAATCGGCAGCTACCTTGCCAAATGTTAAACCGCCCATACCATCTGCCAAAACTGCAATAACCTTATTGTCTGCAATTTGAAGGACTGATAAACTATCTTCATTGGAATAGTGTATGCCTTCTATAGAAAAACTATCAATCTTCATTGTGCCTTCCTTTCTTTAATACTTCAACCATACCGATAAGCGCATTTCTCACAATCATATGTGAGTCGCTTGCAGAATATTTGTTGCTCATAGTTCTTATCAGTGAACTATTTTCATCCAGTTCAATCTGTTCTTGTAGTTGATTGGTGTAGAATTGAAGATGTTCATTGGTAAGAAATTCCCTCATTTCACAAGCAATCCATCGGGCACCACCGTTCAAAAGGTCAAAACTTTCACTCGTTTCCTGGACTTCATCAGGTACAGGTTGTTTGAATGAAACGTATGCCAAATAGAAGTTATCCATTATGTAAAGCATATCGGCTGCATCTTTGTCGGTAAGCAAGTGTCGGTCTATCCATGTATCAAACTTAATCAAGAATTGGCCGGACAAAGGAGCCATTTTTACAGTAATGATATCATCAATTACTACTGTGTCAGCGATATTCATTACGTCTTTAAAACATTTGACAGACATTTCAGGATTGCCTTCAGGTGGCCATGCAACTTTTTCATCGGTCTCTAATTCGCCGAAAGGAACGATGTCAATTTCATAATCATTGTTACCATCTTCACCTTTGTAATAAAATCGTTGTTTAGGCTTTCCTTTAACGAAATTATTTTTCAGAAGCTGTTCCTTTAACAACTCAAACTGACTCCAATCTTTCAATGCTATAGCAACATCAAGATCGGCCGTTCTTCTTGGCGAGGGCGGCATTTTAAGTATTTCCATGGCAATGTCTCTTGCCAATGCGCCTACAACATACACATCCAGTTGTAGGTCATACATCACTTTACTTAATGCTTTAAGGGTATCATAAAGCAGATCGTTTTGTAATGTGTCTCGTGTGATTTTATATTCCATTTTCTTTTATTCTTAAAGCGGCTTCATGGCATCGACTATCTCCGGTGCCCATCAAATCTGCATAAATGACTAAGATGGGGGCAAGGCTTTCTGATTCGTCCCCAATCCAGAATCTCTTGTAGATGTGTATTTCTCCGTCCGAGGCGGGCATTACCATACCAGTCCGAAGAAGCAATGAACTTACCACATCTGTGTAAATTTCAAATTCGCTTGGAATCAGATATCCGTCAATTAAGTTAGCACCACAATCACCTCCCCAATACATGCCTTTGGGAAGTACCATTTCTTTCCATTTTTTTCTCGCTTCGGGGGTACGAAAAGCCATCCGATTTACAAGTAATTTAGGCTTCAAAAACTCATTGTATTGTTGTTGCCACCATTCAATAATCTCTTCGCGCATGGCAAGTCGTCTTCCTTTATCGGTTTGCACTAAGTAACGTTTAGCTTTCAATAGGTCAAATACTTTTGTGATAGTGCCAAGAGATAGTCCTACTTTTTCTTGAATCTCACGATAAGGCCAATTTACACTTTCTGGATTTTGCAAGAAAAATAAGATGAGCTTGATGTTTGCCTCGCTTATTCTTGAAACCGTACTCGTCTTGGTGGACGTGTTATTCTTTTGTCCGATAATCTTAATGGTCAGATTCTCATGTCTAATGTCGCAATTACCCGCTTTATCTATCCAATTGATTTGATTGTCTGCAAACGTATTTACTAACTTAGGATATATTTTATTGGTAATTAAAATCATGGGCATACTTTTGCTTTTGCGTTTGCTTTTAATTTCTTCTATGGCAGAAAATACATTGGCGTTACTTATTGTCTTTTTTATACTACAATAAAATCTTATGCCATTGATGCAAATTGTTTTATCCAATTCATCACAAATGGCAATACTATCATTCCCAGTCGTTTCTTTCAAATTGAAAATGGCTTCATTAAGTAATTCCAAATACTCAGTTCCCATATACATGCTTTGTTGTTCAGTCTTTATATACTGTTCATGAATTAATGAACAATGCAAAATTAGTGAACATTCCTCACTTGAACAAATTTTGTGTTCATTATTTTGTCACGTTCATGAATTTGTAAACATGGATGATTATGTGAACAGAATCATTCATAATAATTCCCATTTCAAAAAAATGCCTAATCTTCGGAATCTTGTACATCGGTTATTACTTCCGTTTCCAGTTCCAAGCCAAACGCTTCCTTCAATTGCAGATAATCAAAGCACAACGCCTTCGGACGGTTGACTTTGACTTTTCTGACCTGTTCGTTATTGACTATCTCAATCGAGTAGTCAGGCAAACCACTGGGTAGCAAGATAGTAAATCTATCCTGTTTTAGCCCAAGAAACGATGAATGAGATTTCAGATACGACATAATGGTGGACCAGTTGGAACGGTTGGCGGTAGCGTTCATGTTCCAGCTGTTAAACAAGGACGCCACTGCCGCCATATTCAAATAGAGGATGGGACGTGCTTCTTTGAACTCTATATCTTCCTTGACAGAAATAGGACGGAAAGATTTCATATAGCGGATGCGGTAATGCGCCTTATCCACACATTTCCCTGAAGTCTGGAACCCTTGTAACATACTCCAGAAATCAGTGACTTCGGAACTTTCCTGAGCCAACTCATTTTGGCTTCGGATACCTTCGATGGCCGTTTCAAAGAGTTCAGCATAACTGAACGGCATATCCAATACCGTTTCCAAAGTCCGATAAGCCACCAGTGGGATAACCCAGTTCCCGAAAATACGGTCATGGATGCTCTCGTTCTCGAACTTTGTAGTCAACTCCCTCTTGGTAATGGAATAGATTTCCGGAAAGTTCTTCTCGAACAGTTCACGGTGATTCAATATCTCGATGGTCAAGTGGGGCAGCCCCATGTTACATAGTGCGACCAGGTCTTCATAGTTCCTTTTCTCCGATTGGTTGAACGATGTCTTGGAGAACGCTAAGAAAATGACACGGGTATAGAGTGTCATATCCTGCGTGGGCTTGTCTTGTCCGTAAAGGGCAACTCCGGTACTGACAATGGCTCAAGCCGCCCTTGAAGATTGAGTTCTTCAATTAGATAAACATTAAACAAACATTCGCTTACTATAGGCTTACATTAAAAATCTAAGTGGTTGATTGTAAATGTTATATCGAAATGGCGCAGGCGGCGATAGAGGAATAAGAATCGCGATAAACGCCGAAAGGCGGGTTAGATAAAATAATTGGACCGTAGCTCCGCAAAAAGCGGGGATACGGTCCAACTTCTTTTGGTCTGTGTGGGAGGGATGTTACTTCATCCGTTTCTCTACGGCCTCCCAGTCTACGATGTTCCACAGGGCATTGATGTGGTCGGCGCGCTTGTTTTGGTAGTCCAGGTAGTAGGCGTGCTCCCATACGTCGAAGCCCAGCAGCGGGGTGAGTCCTGAGCGTACGGGGTTGCTTCCGTTCGGTTCTTTGGTGATGTGAAGCTTTCCGTTCTTGTCGGCCGACAGCCATGCCCAGCCCGAGCCGAACAGGCCGACTGCTGCTGCGCTGAACTCCTTCTTGAAGTTCTCGAAGCTGCCGAAGTCGCGTTTGATGGCTTCCGCCAGTTTGCCGGACGGTTCGTTTCGTGAGGGATGCGGGGCGAATTGCAGGAAGTAGAGTGTGTGGTTCAACACCTGCCCGGCGTTGTTGAAGATGGCGCCGTCGGGGGCGGTGGCCACGATGGTTGCCACATCCTTGTTTTCATACTCCGTGCCCGGAACGAGGTTGTTCAGGTTGTTCACGTATGTTTGCAGGTGTTTGCCGTAATGGTACTCTACTGTTTGCTGACTGATTACAGGTTCCAGCGCGTTGTTCGCGTAAGGAAGTTTGGGCATCTCATGTGTCATAATCATTATTGTTAAAGACATTAATAGTGTATTCATAAGTTCAATGGTTTGTTGTTGAAACTTTACTATATAAACATGATAACCGGGGAAATGTTCGCAGGTGTCCGAACCTTTTTTTATCTTTGTGCCCGAACTTAATCCGTTAGATGATTTGGGAATATGTCCGATTATATACAAGAACTGAATGAGGGGCAGCGTGCGGCGGTGCTCTACAATGACGGCCCGTCGCTGGTGATAGCCGGTGCGGGTTCCGGAAAGACCCGCGTGCTGACCTACAAGATAGCTTATCTTCTGGAGAATGACTACCAGCCCTGGAATATCCTTGCACTTACGTTTACCAACAAGGCGGCGCGCGAAATGAAAGAGCGCATCGCCCGGCAGGTAGGCGCCGAACGTGCCCGCCACTTGTGGATGGGGACGTTCCATTCCATTTTTCTGCGCATCCTGCACGCGGAAGCCGAACGGCTGGGCTTCACTCCGCGGTTCACCATTTACGATACGGCGGACAGCAAGAGCCTGCTGCGTTCCATCATCAAGGAGATGGGCTTGGACGAGAAGGTGTACAAGCCGGGCACGGTGCAGGCACGCATCTCCAATGCCAAGAACCACCTGGTGTCTCCCGCAGGCTATGCTGCCAACAAAGAGGCCTACGAAGGCGACTGCGCCGTCAAGATGCCCGCCCTGCGCGATATCTACCGCCGCTATTGGGAGCGTTGCCGCCAGGCGGACGCCATGGATTTCGACGACCTGCTGTTCTATACCTTCCTGCTCTTCCGCGACCATCCGGACGTGCTGGCACGCTATCAGGAGCAGTTCCGCTATATTCTGGTGGACGAGTATCAGGACACCAACTTCGCCCAGCACAGCATTGTGCTCCAGCTGGCGAAAGAGCACCGGCACGTCTGTGTGGTGGGCGATGACGCGCAGAGCATCTATTCTTTCCGGGGGGCGGACATTGACAACATACTCTATTTCACGAAGGTATATCCCGGCACCAAAGTCTTCAAGCTGGAACAGAACTACCGTTCCACCCAGACCATCGTCTCTGCCGCCAACAGCCTGATAGAAAAGAACCAACGGCAGATACGCAAGGAGGTTTTCTCGGAGAAGGAGCGGGGAGAAGCCATCGGGGTGTATCAGGCATACAGCGATGTGGAAGAGGGAGAGATTGTGGCAAACAAGATAGCCGAGCTGCGGCGGAAAGGAAGTTACGCTTATGCCGACTTTGCCATCCTTTATCGCACCAACGCCCAAAGCCGCGTCTTCGAGGAGACCCTGCGCAAACGCAGTATGCCCTACCGCATCTACGGCGGATTGTCCTTCTACCAGCGCAAAGAGATTAAGGATGTAATCGCCTATTTCCGCCTGACGGTCAATCCGAACGATGAAGAGGCCTTCAAGCGCGTCATCAACTATCCGGCGCGCGGGATAGGCGACACGACTGTAGGCAAAATCACCGCCGCCGCCACCGAGAACGGCGTAAGCCTGTGGACTGTGCTCTGCGACCCGCCCGCCTACGGGCTGAATTTCAACAAAGGAACCGCTGGTAAGCTGGGAACTTTCCGCGATTTGCTGGGAGGATTCATCGGGGATGTCCCTGTGAAAAACGCCTACGAACTCGGTTCGGAAATTATCCGCCGGTCGGGCATCATCAACGATGTCTGCCAGGACAATTCTCCCGAGAACCTCAGCCGGAAAGAGAATATCGAAGAGCTGGTGAACGGCATGAGCGACTTCTGCGCGCAACGGCTGGAAGAGGGAAACGCCAACGTGGCGCTGGGTGATTTCCTTTCGGAAGTCTCCTTGCTCACCGACCAGGATTCCGACCAAAGTGGGGATGACGAAAAGATAACCCTGATGACCGTGCATTCGGCCAAGGGGCTGGAGTTTAAGAACGTTTTTGTGGTGGGCATGGAGGAGGAACTGTTCCCAAGCGGCATGGCGGGCGACTCTCCCCGTGCGTTGGAAGAAGAGCGCCGCCTGTTCTATGTCGCCATCACGCGTGCCGAAGAGCACTGCTTCCTCACGTATGCCCGCAGCCGCTACCGCTACGGGAAGATGGAGTTCGGCAGTCCCAGCCGCTTCCTGAAGGATATAGACGTGCGCTTCCTGAAGCTGCCGCGCGAGTCGGGGCTGGGGCGCAGGGTCGACGAGGAGGCTGCCGCTTTCCGCAGGGAGAATCGTGACGGCTTCTCTTCCGGCCTTTACGGGAAGCGTGAAGAACGTGCCCGCCCGTGGGAGGCGCCTTCCCGCCCGCGGCAGGAGATTATCGCGCCGACCGTCCCCCGCAACCTGAAAAGGGTGACCCCTTCCATGCAGGCGGCGTCTTCCGCGTCCCGTCCGGCGGCGGGAGCGGGTGGGGACACCGTGCGCCCGGGACAGCTCATCGAGCACGAGCGTTTCGGCTTGGGCGAAGTGCTGAAAGTGGAAGGGGAGGGCGACAATGCCAAAGCCAGCATCCGCTTTAAGAACGCGGGCGACAAGCAACTGCTTTTGCGCTTCGCGCGTTTCAAGGTAATCGGTTAGATGGTTAAATATCATGACATGAAACCGCCCTTTAATAAAACTCGTTTCCGCCTTAGTAAAATTCAGTTGGAATTTTACTAAAATTCGAGCAAGATTTTACTAAAATTTCCATCGAATTTATTAAAGCCCCGAAAACCCGTTGCCGAAGGCGGTTGCGACGGGATGAAAACGATTAAGAAAAGTTTATACAGACAAAGAAAATGACAGACAAAGATTTCGACCTTTTCCCTTCTCCCTGCTACATCATGGAAGAAGAACTGCTGAGGAAGAACCTCGCACTGATAAAGAGCGTTGCCGACCGTGCGGGCGTGGAGATTATCCTTGCCTTCAAGTCCTTCGCCATATGGCGCTCGTTCCCCATATTCCGCGAGTACATCGCGCACTCTACGGCAAGCTCCGTCTACGAGGCGCGCTTGGCGCTGGAAGAGTTTGGCAGCAAGGCGCACACTTACTCTCCGGCGTACACGGAAGCCGACTTTCCGGAAATCATGCGGTGCAGCAGCCACATCACGTTCAATTCGCTGGCACAGTTCCGCCGTTTCTATCCTGCGGTCCGGACGGAGGCCGGACGGGGGATATCCTGCGGTATACGCGTCAATCCGGAGTATTCGGAAGTGGAGACGGAGTTGTACAACCCCTGCGCTCCCGGCACCCGCTTCGGGGTGATGGCGGAACAGTTGCCCGACACGCTTCCGCAGGGCATCGAAGGCTTCCATTGCCACTGCCATTGCGAGTCGTCTTCCTACGCGCTGGAACGCACGCTGGAGCATCTGGAGGCGAAGTTCTCCCGCTGGTTCCCGCAGCTGAAGTGGCTGAACCTGGGCGGCGGGCATCTGATGACCCGCAAGGACTATGACGTGGAACACCTCATCCGCCTGCTCCAAGGGCTGAAAGGGCGCTATCCCCACCTGCGCATTATCTTGGAGCCCGGCTCCGCATTTGCCTGGCAGACGGGCGTGCTGGCATCCGAGGTTGTGGACATAGTGGAGAACCGCGGCATCCGTACTGCCATCCTGAATGTCAGCTTCACCTGCCATATGCCCGATTGCCTGGAAATGCCCTATCAGCCTGCTGTCCGGGGCGCGGAGATGGGCGATGGCGGGCCGTACGTCTACCGCTTGGGCGGAAACTCCTGCCTGAGCGGCGACTATATGGGCTTGTGGAGTTTCGGCCGCGAACTGCAAATCGGCGATAGAATCATCTTCGAAGACATGATACACTACACCGTGGTAAAGACGAATATGTTCAACGGAATCCACCATCCCGCCATTGCCATGTGGACGAAAGAGGGGGATGCCGTTGTTTTCAAGCAATTTTCTTACGAAGATTATCGCGGCCGAATGAGTTGATAATCAAAAGAGTGCTTCTGTCCCCGAAGAAATGTTTCATTTTATGCGTGAAAAAAGTGCGCGGAATGTTTGCAGGTTTAAGGAAAATGCCTACCTTTGCAACCGCAAACGCGGAAATAGCTCAGTTGGTAGAGCATAACCTTGCCAAGGTTAGGGTCGCGAGTTCGAGTCTCGTTTTCCGCTCAAGTTTGCAATTACCTAATGCCCAGGTGGCGGAATTGGTAGACGCGCACGTTTCAGGTGCGTGTGTCGAGAGGCATGCAGGTTCGAGTCCTGT